>CENO01121736.1_pt1 | contig 14481 bp, 8 predicted proteins | sample 530271 | NCBI WGS metagenome assembly CENO01 (sample SAMEA2619857, study PRJEB7988) | marine metagenome | biome: marine biome (ENVO:00000447); feature: surface water layer (ENVO:00002042); material: "saline water (ENVO:00002010), including plankton (ENVO:xxxxxxxx)" | depth 5 m | reverse complement strand
TAGAATATGATGTGTTATTAAATTCACTGGCATGTCTCACACTTGATGGAAAAATAATCATGTGTCCTTTCTTAGCGTTGATTGGAACCCCTCCATGCATCCTTAGATCTAGTTTTGTCGTAGTGAATGGAACTTCAATACCTGCATTACCTTTTAAAAGAATAAGTGGAGAAGCGTCATGTAAATAAAAAACTGCACTCCAAAAACTATTATTATGATTGTGCTCTTCCACTCTTCTCCCTGGTTCTGTGTTGGTGAACCAACTTGTAGTCATTTTCATAGACACACAATACTTAATGTCGTCTAATGCAAAATTAATAATTTTATCAAATTTTTCTGTCAGTTTTTTATATTTTTTCAAAACTTGAAATCCTTCAGAAACTCCTGGATTGTTTTTCATCCAAGGAGTTTTCTTAAAAACTTCAGTAACCTCAGGTAATAATTCAGAACAGTCAACGTTCCAAACTAAGGTTGGAAATAATTTATATTCTTCTTCAATAGTTGCCATTTATACTTCACCGTCAAGGTTTTCTTTTACAAATTTTTCTATGAGATTTTTTACATAATTATGTTCAAAGTTAAATGAGTATCCTTCGTTTCCACCAGGATAATCCTCATGAGATTGACCTTCATACTCAACTATGAGATCATCATCAAGTCTACGTGCAACAATATAGTAGTCAGCATTGATAGGACCACTAGCGTTGTTTCTCACAATGACTTGCTTGCCCCATCTAATTTCTTTAACAAATAGTTCTTGCCAAGTACCTATTGGAGTTAAACTAATAGACATATCTTCTGGATTCACAAGACCATCCCAGAATGTAGGTAAATGAATTACGCCATCTGAAGGTACTTTTCCTCTACAATAGACAGCAATCTCTGGTCCTTCAATACAGACGTGCCTAAGTCTCCATCCCTCTTTATTGGGGTGAGGCATATCAAATGGTTGATTCTTTTTAGATGATAATCTATGACCAGCACCAACGACATCACCAAGAATTTCAATACTTCCATTTCCATTAATCTCAGTATTTACCTGCAAATTATCAATTTGTGCATTACCATGATACCTTGGATCACATGCATCATCAGGATAGTCATCTTCATCAATGTCACCTTTCCAAATGTAATCATATCTGGTGGATTTAATTCCCCATCCACCATCTTTTTCATCGCAATCTTTACCGCCTCTAGCTGGTTTAAATTCTCCTGCTCCTGCCATTTTTAATCTCCTTAACCGCGAACGTCATAATTGTAACCAACAATGGAATACTCCTTGTTGTTTCCAGGGTAATCATCTGGAGTTTTTCCTTTATACTCTGGAATGAGTCTTTCTCCATCAGCTCTTGTACCATATACATGATAATAGCAATTGATTGGCATACCTCCATGTGCTTGAAGATATATTTTATTGTCAGCAATTCTTTTGACAATAACATTTTGATGAGCACCGATTGGTGTTAGATTTACTGTAATTGTTGATGGATCAACTAGTTTTTCCCAATATCCAGGAAGAACAATTTCAGTTTTATTCATAACTTTCCCTCGAAAGTAGACATCATTGCTTGGTCCTTCAGGACAAGTGTGGCGAAGTCTGTAACCTTCTAATGTTGGATGAGGAATATCAAAATTTTTCTTTGCAGCAAGAATATGTCCACCACAATTAGAAATAACATGTCCTTGTGCAAAAACGTTTCCACCAACACCAAGGTTCGCGGCGGTGTCTACTGGTCCCATGAATCCAGCAGAACCTGAAACAGCAAGAGAATAGGGATTATTTACTCCACTGCATAAAGAACCAGGAATTAAAGGGGGTTTTGAATCTGGGTCAGCATTTGTTAATGGTCCAATATTTACAGTTGCATATGCAAAAGGAAATGTTGTCGGAGAACCAAACACTGCAGGTCCTTCAGCGAAAGCAGATCCATTAATTTTTCTTGCACCTTCACCTATAGCAGGAACAATACCAGTTCCCACTTTTAATTGTCCTCCTACATTTGCATCGTCTAAATTAAAAGACATTTTTTATACTCCTTAGGATGATTTAACGCACTCTTGTTGGAATCTTTGTCCTCCGACCTTTGAATCTTTAGTGCCACAAGCATCAGTAATTCCACGAATCATAGAACCATAGATTTTTAATACACTATTTGCACAAATTTCCATAGTTCCTGGAGTCGCAATTTTGATAAAACTTTTGGCATTGATGATGACTTTTTTAGAATCTAAGTAAAAATTCTCTGTTGCCATCATTTTTATATTGCCTTGACTTCCATCAGAACCTCTAGCAACGAACTCAATGTCGTCCGCTTCCATTCTGATTTTGCCATTAGTCGCTACAATAATGATATTACCATTCTTTGCATTTAATATCAAGCTGTCTTGGCTTTGCTCATTAGCACTTCCACATTCTACTTGAAAATTTCCAGGAGCAATAGATGATGTCCATCCTTTTCTTTGTCCGTCTTCATCCATACAAATAGAATGTTCTCCATCAGATCCTTGTAAGAGGATAGATGATGTCACATCACCTTCTTTATGAATATGACCAAAAGAAATGGATCCATGATGATTTCCATATCTTACAGCATCAAAGTTTTTCTTTGCCGTATCTGTAGGGTTCGATGTTGGATTAGCTCTAGGTATTCTATCAAGTGACTTCGAACTATTTGCGGATATTGGCATCTAGTTATATTATTTGTGTAGTAACTATTTAACCACTTTATGTGAGATTCTCTGGAGTGTCCGGAATATTGAGGCGAGGATCGTTGCTCCGAATATTCGTACCCTGTCTCTGAATTGCCGATGGTTTTGTAGTAACAACTCCATCGATGCTCTCCTGCAGAGTATCATAAACCTGAACAAGATCTCCTGGGGTTTCATAATAACCAGCAAAACGTACTCCATCTTTGTAGAATACCGCGCCATAGTATGGTCTTCCTTCAACATAACCAGTCTGCTCAAGACCAACCAAGTCAGTGACCTGAATCAACTTATCTGGATCAGCAATTGGATCGCGAATGACTTCGAATTGTGGTCTGAATCTAGCATTTACTCCTGTATCAGAAATCATTGTGATTTCTGGATATTGTGTGAATCCGAAACCAGGATCCAAAATCTTAACACTTCTTATTTTACCGAAGGGATCACAATCATAGTCAAGAACCGCACCATTGCTAGGAGTAATTTCAAGTTGATCTACACCACAAGTGTAGTTGATTCCTGAATCTTCTACATCGACACTTCTCAATCTTAATGCAACTGGATATCCTGCTCCTGGAGGTGCAACATATCCATTACCAGGATCATCAATATCCACTCTACAAATAACACCTTGCCCTCTAATTTCTTTTGGACATGGAGGTGGTATGAGTGCAGCGGAAATGCCCATTGGATTTAATTTCCATGACTGAGTGCCATCAGAAACTTTGACCATTGTTGAAATCTTACATGCTACATTTGTTGGATTTGTCGAAAAAGGACCACGCTGTTCGCCCTGATTGAATAATTCAATTTCAACTGTTCTCTTTCCTCTATCAGAAGTAAATTCTCTAGTAATAACACCTTCAAATGTTTTTGCCGATCCAACCTCTATACCATCGACAAAAACTCTTGCTACATCATCTCCTTCTATTTGGATTTGATATTGACCTCTGGTAGGAAAGTCAACATTAGTCCACTTCATGCGCCAAGTTTTTCCTTGGAAATTTGCCAAATAATCTTCATCGTTTATATATGCTGGAGTGATAAAAGGTCCTAATCTACCTTTCAGATAAGTTGATAATCTTGGACCACTATATGTAACACCATCTTTAGTAGTGCCGGCAGTAGTTCCTCCTTGTACTTTTATCTCTCCATCCCACTCAAACTTACAAGTTGCTTTATTTGCTCCTTGTTTGAAATCATAAAATCTTCCCTTGCTTGCAGCACAAGTTAAATCTGTCCAATCATTATCTCCAGCTTCTTCTGTTTGAAGAACTCCTCCACGAGTTCTCAATCTAACCCCAGACTTACTCTCTGGACTAAAAACTTCAACTGTATATACTCTTCCAGCTTCAACTTCTTTTGTAACACTAGATTTTATCTGAGCTCCCCCATATGATTTGCCGACATCCAATCCAATATCCGGTATTCTAATTCTATTAGAATATTTTGCAGAACTATTAATAGTAAAATCGACGTTGGTTTTGCTGACTGCAGTCTTAGTTGTTGTTGCCCATTTTGCTGTATCAAAAATAACTTGTCTAACATTTTTTGTTAATTCTTGAGAATAGTTTTCAAGTTGAACTTCAATAGTATGTCTTCCTTCAGAAAGAAATATTTTTTTGGTATTAGGAACTTCAGTTTTAAATCCCTGTAAAGATCTTCCTCCAAATTTTGCTCCAGAGAAATAACCTCCAACTAATTGTTCTTTTCCGTCTATAAGTATTCTTCCAGCATTGTCAACAGTTCCTTGAAGTCCATAGAAACCTTCATATGGAATATCAATATCCCATCTATTATTGTAAATAACACCACCATTATCTGTTCCTTTCATTCCAAGAGGGGGAACAGGAGATATTGCATATCGATCTTGGAACTTACCCCATCTACCAAGAGTATCTACAACTGGCCACCATCTAGATGATCCTCCAGGGAATCTAGTTGTCCAAATTGGATTATTTGGACACCTTCCCTCCTGTTGAGGAATTGGTTCTTGTGGAATTGGTGGAAGAGGCGCATCAATTGTAAGAGCAACTCCCATTGGATTTTCCATCCAAGACTTGGGAGAAACTACTTCTTCGCCAGCACCAGCAGTAGAAATATTGATTGCAACACCCATAGGGTTTCCATCTGACAATCCTTTCCCTGCTTTTTGTTCTAATTCAACTCTAATACTATAACTACCCTTTTTAAAATATCTTGTATAAGAACTTTTACCGGTGCTTTTACCTGGACCACTGAATCCTCTCTTAGTAATTACTTTGTTCTCAAGTCCATTTGAAATAAAAATCTTTGCATTATCATCAACCATTACTTCAATAATATAATTTCCATCAATAGGAAAATCAACTTTTCCCCATCTAATCACATGTGTACCTGCAAAAGAATCTGATGTTTTATTTGGATAGTTAGTTTTTTTCGATGATGAACGTGCTGTTTGAACTTTATTGATGGGTTCTCTTACTGCTTTGGTACTTACAATTTCCAGTAAACCATTCTGATCAAATCCATTGTTAATATCATCATCAAATCCAATACTTCTAGAATCAATGCTTTTAAATCCGCTAGTTGGACTTCCACCGATGACTTTTATGTCATAAGTCTTACCCGCAGTAAAGACGCCACTACCATAAATGGTTTCTCTTTTTTTACCACTCAAATAAGTACCTCTACCAGCCTGTCGAGTTTTAATATCTCTTCTAAGTGTTACTTGTTCAGTGTCTGTGTTGATAATGACTTCTTTTGCAAATACTCCTGAAGTTATGAGGTTGTCATCAACTTTTAATTTAAAATTGACTTTGACTTGTCCAGTACCTGTAACCTTTAACCCTAAATTTCTTCCATTACTTACAAGTTTTACTTGCGGTTTTTCTAATTTTGAATTAGATGCAGGAACATCTCTTACTACTTCTTTACCTGGATCGAAAGGAAGAACACCAAATCGATTTAAAAAGTCAGACCCTCTTCTTGAACCTGGATTCATCTTCCAGAGTCTTCTATCTGCTCTTCCAATGTAATCTAAAGTGTTAAAGATATTTTGTTCTTTTTGAGAACCAGTGCTATTTCCCTTTACTAATTCTTTTCTTTCTGTTACTACAGTTTTTGGAGCATCAAAGACAAGTTTACATGTATTATCACTTATATTGATAAATCTACCGCAACTAACTGTACATATTAAATCCGTGTAATCATTGTCCGTTGATTCTTCAACTTGTAATACAGATTCTCCTCTAGTTCTCAATCTAATATTGTCACTTTGAGGACTTCTGATTATTACATCATATTCTTTTCCCCTCTCAACCTGACGATCAAAAGTTTCGTTTAATTGTTTACCCCCAAGTGATTTTCCAATATTAATATCCAATCCAGGAATTTCAATTCTATTTGCATATTTTGCAGAGGTCGTAATATTAAATTTAATTGTTGTTGGACATCCACCACCAACTTCTTTTACTTCCCTGATAATTCTTTCTTTAATTGGAATATTATATAAATCTAATCTGATTTTATGAACACCAGATTTCATGAATTTTTTTCTTTTGGATCCATTTCCCTTGAATCCACCAAGATCCATTACCTTATTATTATCAAGATATAGTTGACCTTTATTATCGCAAGCACCTTTGAATACATACTCTCCATCATATGGAAAATTTTCTTCCCATTCAAAAGTATAAGGAATTCCTGCAAAGTCACTACCTCTCCTATTTGTCACTGGAACTGGAGAAATACTATACCTATTCATAAAGTCACTCCAAGCAGGATGTTTGGAGTCATACTTTGCTCTATTTTTTGAATTTGGAGAAGTGACACTTAGTGGAGATTCTTTTCTAGTAGACCACCAAGGTTTTGTAAGTTGACTTAAAAATCTTTGATACTTATCAAGTTCTCTTCGGAAAGGATTTTTATCTGTGTTGGCATATATTCTAGGATTCCATTCTCCAAGAACTTTTCCTTCAGGGGTAAACCTTTTACCAAATCCTACTTCATCTTCATCCGGAATAATATATTCTTCAAAATCTTTTTCTGTAGGAAAGAATTGAGTTACAGATTCTACTTCACAAAGAATGGCACGAATTACTGCTCCAGCACCAATATCAAGATCATCATCTACTTTAACATATGGGGCGTACTTATATCCAAAACCACCAGATTCTAAATCAATTGCTAATACAGATCCATCTGAACCAATTACAGGATTTGCTTTTGCTCCAATCCCACCACCACCAAAAAAGTGTACTCTAGTCTTATAATCATCACCAGCACCAATTCCAGATAATCTATCAATCTCATTTAATCCAATGACAGGATTACAGTTTCCATTACTGGCAGTTTTTTTAGGTTCAATATCTTTGGGGGTTAAAGCATTGACCTCATTGATATTTAAGTATCTTACTCCATCTCTACTATCAAGAATGAAAGTTGTTCCTGGATTTAACTTTGCATACCTATTTGCATCAGGAACAGTTACGTTCTGAATAAATCCTCTTTCCGTAGAAATATATCCAACGCGAATACTATCGCTAGAAGTTTCTTGGAATATATTAAAATTAATTTCTCCAGGAGTTGCCATTTATGCTTTTACTAGCAATCTTCATGGAGGTATTTATCACGAATACACAACATCAGATTGTGCGTTAGTTGGTTCAACAAATGGTACACCAGATTCACTAGAAGCATTTGTAGGTAATGCAGAAGAATCAGCAATAGACTTAATGCTTGGTTTTAATGTTTCTTTTTGACCAAGACTTCCTGCACCAAATTGATAAAAATCAGAAACTGCTTGTTCTGGTTTTAGTTCAAAACCAAATAAATTTATAACAGTATTTGTAAAACTGAGTGCAGCAGAAATATTACCACTAATAGAACTTAACTGATTCGTAATATCACCAATACTTCCTTCCACACCTGCAATCTGTTGTTCAATGTCAGTTAAAAATCCATTCATGTTGTCAAAGATTGTTTGATTATAATCATTTATTTGTGTTCTATTTGCAGACATTACTTGACCGGCAATATCTTCTGCATAGCAAGCTGGTATTTTTGGTTTTTTTCTATTTGAAAAAGATCCATCAGCATTTTCCCGTGCAAGAGATTCTAATTGATCGATGTTGAATGTATCTTTTAATATATTCTCAATAGTACCACAAAGACCATTTATGATTTTTCCATACAGAGATAAAAATAATTCAGTAATAATTTCTTTTATGTCGGCAAACATATATCTAAGACTTGATGGCATCGCAGCAACTGCTTTTGATAATGTTTCATTCATTATCTTCAGTACATACTCCATAACTCTATCAAATAAGGGTTTCATATATTTTGCAACTTGACATGCAAAATCATGCATTAACTTTTTAATATCACCTACTTTACTAGAGACTGCATCAACATAACTTGAAAAAGAACTTAGATACTTATCTAATTTTTGAGTAAAATTATCAATTTCCGTTTGCATTCCTTTCATACTTGATTCCAAGAAAGCATCTGGATCAGGTTTTAATAAAACAATTTTTTCCTTATACTTCTCCGATCTATTTACATCAGCTGCCGAAAGTTCGTGAACATCGTCAACATTTTCTTTTGTAGCCCCAGGTTGTGTTGGCGATAATGAACTATTTGCTTGCTGACATCTATTTCTTATGCCCTCAGCGACTCTTCTCTGAACAAGTTCTTCTCTTTGAGCACCAGATAATCCTTTTTCTTCTGCCTCTGATCTAGCACTTTGAGCATCTGCAAATTGTTGTGATGTGAGGGCAAGATCAGATCTTAATCCAAAAGCATTTACCTGTACCCCAGAAGGAACTGTGGCACATTCTTGGGATTGTTGTGGAGATTTTGGTTTGGTTGTTACAAGACCTTCATCAGGAACCTTCTCTTTTGCAGATCCTGTTTTCTGTTTACTGCCTGTTGCAAAACCACTTGTTGCTAAAGATCCTGGTTGTGTATTACTAACTCGATTGTCACCAATTTTAGTTGCAAGTGAAGTTTGTGCATTATTCCCAAGCACACCCATAATTACAGGAACTTGTTGGTCCTGTCCATCAAGAAAAAAACCAAACACCATCATCCCTTGACGGAGATTTGATGTTTGTCCAGAATTTGTTTGCCCACCACCCGCTGTGATGGGATACATTATATTTGCCCATGGAAGTTGGTCAGATGAAATTTCACTTTCACCCTGATCATGGAGACCCATGATTCTTACTTTATATCTTCTTCCCCAACCAGGAATACTATTAGCATCTTCATGTTTTCCTGGAAGCTGGTTGTCTCTCCAAGTAGAATCGTCAGCAATCTGACCGATCCACCATAAAAAACTACCTCCTAAAAATCCAGGATTAAATAAAGATCCTCCTTCCATTAACTATTAATCCTCGTAAATTCTACACTCATCAGCTTCTGGATTTTCATCACAGTACATTTCGAATGCTGTTGGGTCATGATCATCATCGGGATGATTCGCTTGATACAACTCAAGATGATCTAATTCGTCTGCTACATGACGACGCATTTGTGGAGACAGAGTTCCGTTCTCCAACATATCTCTATCGTCATTAATGTGTTGTTGAATGCTTCGATCAGTCATAGTTTTCTGTTGTTAGATGTATGGTTTCCGATTCTACCAAAAGAATCTCGCATTAGGTTTAACTTAGTATAAGTTTCCTTTGGGGTAATATAGTGACATAGATCTATTATAATATATAGACCGCCAGTTTCCTTACTAACCTCATCAGATCCTTCGGTATTAAGTTCTGGTACGTCCAGAAATACTGCATCTCCAGCGTGTAAAGAAAAATCTCCAGGAAGGGTTACAGTTGCTTGAGATGAGAAGAACTGATTGTATCTCATGTTTGCTTGGTTTGCAATATTCTTATATTCAAAGTTTTCATCTCTTGACTTTTGTATTTGTTGCTGAGTATTGCCGGTAGGAAGAGTACCTTTGTCTAAAACAAAATATGAAGTTCTAGAAAATTCTTTATTGTTTCCATCTCGATTAAATTCTGGATTTAATTTTGGTAAAGATTTTCCAGCGAGGGTAAGAGATTGTTCTTTCTCTGTAGAGTTTGGCGTCAAAACTTCATAATATAAAGTGAAAGGATCAAATAGAATAGTTCTTGTAGAATATGATCCCATCTTCAATTTTTCCTGAACATTAATTTTATTATCATGACTGTATTCAAGTGCTTTTATATCATATCCTGCAGGTAAATCTTTAGTTTGGTTAAAAATAATTGACTTCTTTTTTTCCTGACCAAGTAACCCATCAATTGATTTAAACTTAAATCCCTCCGCAGTTTCAAACAAAAAGTATCCGGCACTAGCACCCTTCGTTTGATTCTCCGACGATATACCTTTTTTAGACAACCAGTTAATTAGATAAAATGGTTTCTTATTATCTCCTACAAAATTAAAGTTATTGGATGTTTCTTCAATGTCTACATTTTTTTGAGTTCCAAGGTAGTTACTGTCTGTCAATAATTTTCTGACAGAATTTGAAACTTTCCCATCAAATCGTTCAAAAACTCTTATCTTATCATTCATAATAAATTCCTTAGATGTTAAATCTAATTTCACCATTGATTTTCTAGTATCTTCAGAAATAGGAGTAACTTTATTTACATAGAGAGAGTTATTATTTGTATCAGAAAATTCTATAATATTATCATTATTATCTTTGAACTTAAGTGAAACTTTTTCTGTCCCCACAATTGGCAGAGTTTCTAATACGTTTTTATCATTAACAGAATTTCCAGTATCTGCATAAGTAACAGTTGCAGTTACATTATCATGCAAAATACTTTCATAGTAAGAAAGATTTACAATACCAGCCAGAAGATTTGCACTTTTTACACCATCATTAGATGTAACTGCAATGTTTTCGATAGAAGCAGGTGTTGCTTGTCTTGATACAATACTTTCTGACATTTGTTTATACCTCTTAATTATATTTAACCTTGAGAAGCGAGGAACTCAAAAGGATCCTCAGATCTGGATGCACTAAAATTAGGATACATGGAAGATTTTTCACTGTATGGAGTTTGTTTTACTACTTCTTTTATTTTTTCTACAATAACAACCTGTGAGGATAATGCCTCATATGGAGCATAATCTCGTATCGCCTGCATGACGGCATCATATCCCTTTGCTTGGTTGATCGCAAGTAACATATCTCTAGCAGGTCCTTGACTGTCAGCATCAATAACAATTTCTTTTCCTTCTTCGCCAAGCATAGCAAGGTGAGGATATCCTAGGGTTTCGCCACCTTTTGCATATGCCACATGAATATGGTCTCCATGACCAGCAGGATCAGTTCCACCATGAATAAGTTCTACTGGAGAAACTCCCTTCATTTTATTGAAGTCTTCAATTACTTTTAAGATAGGACCTTGTTCGTATGTCCAAGCACCAATATCAAGTGCTCTACCTTTATAGTGCCAAGAATTTGCAGAGTGTTTCCCTCTTATTCCGCCAAAATCAGGATGTTCTGTAATTGCTTGATAGTCTTTTGGAGTCGAAAGTTTTGATTGTATATATTTTCCTGCTTCACCAGCAAGATTTGTTGCTGATCCAGATGGAATTCCCTTATTAGTTCCTGCGCGAGTATAATCTTTAGGTTCTTCATCAAGATCCTCTACAGGTTTTTTCTTGTCAAAGAATGTATCATATAACCATTTACCTGCAATATCACCAGCAAGACCACCCAACGCACCACCAACAAAATTTCCTGCAACAGGAATAATAGATCCAGCAGTAGCACCGAGAGCACCAAAAATTGTAGCACCAATTGCTGCGAATGCTGCTCTTCCTACTGGTTCTTTAAATACAAAGTAATTCAGTGCAAAATCAATTAATCCACCAAGGATTGGTATTCTCTTAACAAAGGGACTAACAAATCTTTTTGCTAATGTTCTTGCTGCCAGTGATTGTGCTGCTTGTCTACCAAATCTTCTTGTTGCTGCTCTCTGACCATATCGTCGAGCATATCTTATTGCTGCACCACGAGAGGTAGTTCCTGGTGGACCTTTTTTACCTCTCTGCCGAAAAGCCTCCTCTACTGGTTCTCTTATACGAGTTCGACTTCTAGGTCTTGGGTCACGCATTGCTACTGATGCGGCACCTATCAAAACAATTGCATTCAAAAGTTTAAATAAATTATCTCCAAGAGCATCAAAATTTTTTACTGCATCGTCTCCGAACTTATCGCCAATAAAGTTTCTTGTGCCGTCAATGGCCTTCTGCCCCCATAGTAAAAAAGTACCTAAAGCATCTATAATTCCAATAACAAAATCTGTTATAAAGTTAAAAGTATTTTTGATTATTGGTAAAAATCTTTCAATGATGGGAGCATATTCTATTAGTCTAGTCAGAATAAATCCCATCAAAATATTTCCAAAAAAATCTTTAATTCTATCAAAAAATTTTACTTTAGGAATTTGTAATTTAGTTTTTTTAGATTTCTTTTCTTCAGAAGTTTCTAAAGTTTTTTCTGCATTCTGACGTTTTTCTTTTTCATCTTGTTTCTTTTTACTATCTATTTCTTTCTTTTCGGATGCAAGAGTACCTTTTAATATCTTATCAATCTCTATAACTTTTTCCTTTATAACAAACGTTTTTTTATTAGATACTGAAGATCCAATAGATCTCACCGCAGTTGGTTTTGAAACTACTAGAGAACTATTTTTTGCTTGAGGTAAAAACTTTTGAGTACTAATTGCCATTTTTCAATCCTCAAATAGATACACCTAGAATCTTTGCTTTAGAAAGCGAAGGAGGTGGAATTGGAATAGGCGGTATGTAATTAGAATTTGGTCCTAATGGCGAATCGCCAGAAGATGATTCTGATTGACTTACTGTAGAAACTGCAGGACCAGACCTCACAGGCGGAGGTGCTGGTATATTCAATTTCGGTGATGTATTACCAATTTTTCCTGATGCAATTCCTCTATTCGTCCCAGATACAGATTCAAATGCACCACCAATTCCTTTTACTTTGGACCAATCTGTTTTTTTAGTATTGCCACTTGCTGAGGATGAGGCACCAGAAGAACTAGTTCCTGCTAATGTTATACCTGATCCACCTGGACCAACGAACTTTTTATAGTAAGAAGGTGGTGGTGAAGGTGGAGGATCATTCTTTCCAACCTGTTCTTTATAGTGATAGAAATTACCTCTACTTGAAAATTTAATATCACCCTGACCCATATTTGCATACTGACTAGTACCTTTAAAATCTGTTCTTCCTTGAAGTTTATTCAATGCACCTGCAATTTTTCTTTGACCCTCTTCAGAAGCTAGTTTTTCAGCCAAAGCGGGATCATCATATGCCTTACCAGTAAATACTGCTTCAAATTGTCCCGCTTGAGATCCAACTGCTTTAATAGTATTTGGCCATGAAGGATCGGCAACTCTATTCAAAATAGCTGCTGCAACTCCATATTCATCATCTGTTCCTCTTTGCGCTTCAGCACTTACAATAAAAGCAAGATCTCTATAATCTTGAGCGGTTAAACCCCTAAGACCATTTCCCTCTGAACTTTTTGCTTTATTACCAGTTCCTGCCAATCCTAAGAAATCCCACCATTCTCTATTATTATTTTGTCTTCTACTTTCCATAGCAGCTTGCTGTTGTCTAGACATTTCATCTATAGAACCACCACCTGCCGCATAGGTAGTGCCTCCCATCCTTTTCGGTCTATTTGTGCCACCGGCAGATGCATTAATTCCTTCCATAAAATCGAGTCCATAAGCATCAACAGCTCCGCGACTCATAATAAATTCTCCAGGAGTAAGCATTGCAGGAATAACATCAGTTCCTTGTGCTTCTCCACCTCCACTAAAACCTAACATATCTGCACTAATTGGAGCGCCAGTCATTCCTCCAAATTCTCTTGTCTCGTCCATTTGAGATTTTTCTGGATCCTCAGGATCTTTTATCACTGCAGTTCCTGATTGATTTTGCATCACAGCAGCAACACCAAGAGCACCTACACCAATTGCAGCAGCTGCTAATGGATGTGCCGCAACTAACCTAGCAAACGCCAACGCCAACTTTGGGATAAATCTCAAAGTCATTCCAGTTATTCTAGCGATAAACCTACCCAAACTAGTTCCAAATAATAGATACGTTCCCAAAAGTGCTGGCCAAGTCTTCTCTAAAAATGCTCCTATTGCACTAAGTTTTTGTTTATTGCCCTCATCGCTAAACCAATCAACTATTTTCGTTAAAACATTTCCAATTAAAATCTGTGATATAAAATTAAATAGTTTATCAAATATACTTTTCACTGGTTCCAATACTTTTTTAGTAGATTCAGCGAATTTTTTGAATGTATTATTTTCTAATCTTTTTTCTTTTGCCGATCTACCTTGTCTTTCTGATCGTTTTCTTTCTTCATCTGATGCCTTTTTCTTTAAAGATTCTTCTTTCCGTAAAGTTTCAATAATTGAATCAATACCTTTAAGAATGTCATCTATATTTTCTGCAGATTCTTCTTCTTTATTGAAAAAAGAACTTGTTTGTATTTGAGAACTTTTAGATACTACAAGTGCTCCACCTCTATTAAGAGATTTTGTTGAGTTTACTTTACTAACATTAACTTGCTTTTTTCTATCTGTAACTTTATTAACAAAGGTCTCAAAATCTACCTTACTTTTTTTATATGCCTTTACGCCTTCTTTTCTTTCTTGGGGTGATAAATTATCCCCTTCAATTCTACCCTCTGATAATAGTTCTTGATAATATTTGTCATACTTATCCTCACCAAAAAA
>CENO01030910.1_pt1 | contig 14568 bp, 12 predicted proteins | sample 530271 | NCBI WGS metagenome assembly CENO01 (sample SAMEA2619857, study PRJEB7988) | marine metagenome | biome: marine biome (ENVO:00000447); feature: surface water layer (ENVO:00002042); material: "saline water (ENVO:00002010), including plankton (ENVO:xxxxxxxx)" | depth 5 m | reverse complement strand
CCGATTGAGCATTAGATGACAAATCAGAGGGTACTGAAATTGATTGTGCAGCTTTAGACGCAGAGGATAAATTAGCATTCAAGCTATTTAAACCTTTTACAGTTCCATCTACTGCTTTTTGTAGTGCAGCAGTTTCAACAGCGATTGTGCTTACTGCATCTTCCTCCTCAGCTCCAGGTGATGAAAGAAAATAACCTTGTATTCCCGATAGAGTAAATATTATTGCCTCAGTTGAGAGTCCTGCAATAAGCCAAGTATTAGCTGAAAAAATTAGCGATGCATTGATAATCTTTAATAATGCACCAATAATTACAACTGCGGCTCCCACACCGAAGAATAATTCCATGTAATTGTCGGGTATAAATTGTTTTTTCATAGTTCTTAATTTTTAGTTTATAGTTTTAATTAAAATATTTTATTTGGGTTTTGTTCGAAACCTACATCCTCACCAAGATAACTTTGGACTGTTCGAAAACCTATGTATGACCTTTTCGTGTTTTGGTACTCATAATCTCTCGTAGATACCTTTAAAAAATGAGCTACATCTTTCCATGATCCACCTCTTACTACTTTTTGATTATTTGTTTCAGACCCTTCAACATTAGGGTTTAAACCGGCAACTAGGTCGGTTGCATCTTTTTCATAATTAGAGTCCGTCCATTCTGCTACATTACCTGACATGTTGTATAATCCAAAATCATTTGGCCAATAAGACTCTACTTCAGCCGTATATAATATTTGATCAGCTGCATAATCACCTCTTTCAGGTTTAAAATTAGCAAGAAAACAACCCTTTTCATCATATGTGTAGGGTCCACCCCATGGAAACTCTGCTCTTTCAATACCTCCTCTTGCTGCATACTCCCACTCTGCTTCCGTCGGTAGCCTAAATTCACTAACTAATTGAATATTTTTTCTAGCCTTTCTTTGATTTTGATTTTTATAAAAAGTTCTCCAGTGTGCAAAGGCTTTGGCTTGTTCCCAGGAAACACCTACAACAGGATATTCATTGTAAGCATCATGCCAGAAATAGTCATTATGCATAGGCTCATTATAACTAAATGCAAAATCTTTGTACCAAACAGTTGTATCGGGATAAACCTCAATATTTTTAAATTCAGACCATTTATTTTGGTCAATATTAAATTCCCTATAACTGTAAACAATTCGTTTTGTTTTGAAAGCTCTTAATCCATTCGGAGTTTTGTCAGCAGGAACCATAAAGCCTTCAAAACCAACAAGTGAATCATTGGTTTTGATGTAATCTTTGGCCTCTCCTTTTTCATTAATTGGACTTGGTAAATTTTCGTAAAGTCCTGATGTTTCTGCACCTGAACCACCCTCAAGAACGGCTGCGTAATTAGAATCTACATAGTCTTCATAATCCCAATGTAATTCTGCATCCCAATTGAGTTTGTAGGTAAATTTATTATCAATATCTAGGAAACCTAAAGCATTCTGTTCCAAATATTCCTGGTAAGCAGTTTTTTCTTCGTCATCAGATTGTGATAGCTTAGCAATAGGCATATAATCCCATAATGGATCTTCTTCATTAAATTCGTCACCAATTTTTTCGTATGCTGCTCTTGCAAGTTCGTCTCTAACAACTGAGTCTCTAACCCAATTAACAAACTGTCTGTATTCGCTGTTAGAAATCTCCGTTTCATCCATGTAAAATGCTTTGAGTGAAACTGTTTTCAGTGTCGGGTTTTGATCCATGTAAGCATTCGGGTTTGAGGGACCCATAACAAACGAGCCGGAAGGTATTAAAACCATTCCTTGAGGTTTATTTGGAAAAAATTTTGATGCTTTGACTCCAACTAAATCGCCTCTATCATCCTTTGAGCAGGACAACATTAGAAAAATAAATGTTATAAATAATAAGGTCTTTTTCATACTATATTATAGATACAATATCAAAAATTGGACCCTAAAATAATACTTTTGATTTAATTTTAGGTTATTTTATTTTTTATTCTCAATAAAATCCTGTCTGACAAAATAGAGTTTTTTGACAATAAGTAATCATCTTCAACACACGGAATATATGATTTTTCCATCTGTACAAGGTTAATATTTTCTATGCTTACCCACCATCTGTTTGTTATTGAACTTTTAACGAATTTCAAATCATGATTGTTGACCGTAACATTGTATATAACAAAGTTTTCTGAATTAAGATCTATATTTTCATCAATAACATTATTTATACCATCAATTGCATACCATATACCCTCAGAAATTAATGATGAAATCGCAGAAGATTGATAAGATGAAGAAAAGGAGATTAAATCTAAATTACTAGATAAACCCGCAAACCTACTTAGAGTACAGAATTCATATGAGGATAATCCATTTGTGAATTCATGAGAATTATTGATGTCACCAGACTTTACTGCACGAATATTAATATCCATCAAATTTGCATTTCTAAAAATTGGTTCAGTATTGGCTACTTTGTTTTTTATTTTACCCAAGCTGTACGTTTCAAACAACATGTTTTTAAAGAGATCAATTTCATCGATATTATTGATATGCTTTTGATAAGCAACACAAGAATATTCACCAAGTTTGCAATTATCATCATCTAAAATTTTTCTTATTAATGAATTATCCGGAACCTTATTGTCAACTGATACTATATTTACTAAATTATTATTTTGTTTAGATCCGTGATAAAAATCAAACAGTAAGTTGTTACCAAGGTTTATAACTAATGCTTTTACTTTTAAAATTGATAATTGATTTAAAATTTCATTAATAGCAAACTGGCTATCAGAGTGTTGATTTCCTTTATTGAAAATACCAAGATCTAATATTTTTAAATTCCAGCCTCCATTGGATAAACTGTATATTTTTTTTCTAATCTTTTTGGTATAATCTGAAAAATTTTCTTGATCAATTTGTAAATCATTTATTGAAAAAATTGCTAGGTCAAATGATTGGTCTAAATCAAAATCGTCAATTCCATTGATAACAATATTTCTACCTAGCGAATTATTGTTTAGTTCATTTACAAATTCTTTAAAATCAGATAGAGAAATGAAGTAGTCTTTTATCAATATTATTATTTTTTTCTAAAATAACTTTTTGCAGTCTTTAAGTCAATAGAATCAACATCAATATCTTTTGAAATTGGAATTTTAGATTTTCCTTTAATTATATAAATTTTTCCCCATCGTCCTTTTTCTATTGAAATTTTCTCAGAATCCCAGACTTTTAATATTTTTTCAGCGTCCTTGGCCTTTTTTTCAACAATCAATTTTATGCAATCATCCTCAGAAAGATTTTCAAAATCATAGTTTTTATTTACATTGATGAAGGTACCATTCCATTTTATATATGGCCCAAACCTTCCCTTGCCTTTTGTCACATCAAAACCTTCATAATTAGTTATTGGTTTGTTTTCTTTCAACTTATTTATTATTAATTCAACGGATTTTTCAATTGAAATTGTGAATGGAGAAAATCCTTGGGGAATTGATATAAAAGTGTTTTGATATTTTATGTAAGGACCATATCTTCCAATGTTAGAAATAACATCTTCACCTTCATATTCACCGACCTTAAATGGAAGTTCGAATAACTTTAATGCATCTTTGATTGTTACACTACTAATCTGTTGATCAGGTAATAAGCTAGCAAAAAGTGGTTTTTCTTCATCATCGACCTTTCCAATTTGAACCATTGGACCAAACTTACCCAATTTAACGCTAACTTGTCTTCCAGTTTTTGGATCAACTCCTAATATTCTTTCCCCAGTTTCTCTCTTGGCATTTTTCTCAACTTCAGAAACTCTATCATTAAAGGGATTGTAAAATTCATTAATAATTTCTTTCCATTGTTTCTTTCCAGAAGCTATTAAATCAAAATTATTTTCAACATCAGCTGTAAAATTATAATCTATAATATTTTTAAAATTATTACATAAAAATTCGTTAACTAATTTTCCCACCTCAGACGGAACTAGTTTACCTTTATTCGAATCATATGATTCCTCAATTGTATTTTTTTTAATTTTATCATCAATTGTAATCTGTAAAATCTCTCTTTTCTTAGCATCATTTGTGCCCTTAAAAATATATTTTCTATTTATTACAGTCGTTATTGTAGGAGCATATGTAGATGGTCTACCAATACCTAATTCCTCCATTTTTTTAACTAAAGTGGCCTCTGTAAATCTAAAAGGTGGTCTACTGTAACTTTCTGTTATGAGTACGATTTTTTTATTTAAACCTTCTCCGATATTTAGCTTGGGTAAGTCATTATCAAATGATTCTTCCTTAGCTTCTGTTTCTCTTGTGGGATTGTATACTTTCATAAACCCGTCAAAATTGATGACTTCGCCTTCTGTTGAAAATGGAATATCAATTTTATCAGTTTCGATAGTAACATAGGTTTTATCAATTTTTGCATTAGACATTTGACTAGCAACAGTTCTTTTCCAGATTAAATCATACAGCTTCGTTTGATCCAAGTCAACAGAAACATTTTTGTTTTCAAAATTAGTTGGTCTAACTGCCTCATGAGCTTGTTGAGCGTTTTTTGATTTATTGTTATAGGTTCTTTCACAAAGATATTTTTCACCAAATTCATTTAGAATTTTACTTTTGACAGCTTTTTTAGCTTCATTTGATAGTGTAACACTATCAGTTCTCATGTAAGTGATGTGTCCTTCTTCATATAATTTTTGAGCTGTACGCATGGTTTTAGAAACTGGGAATCCCAATCTTCGCGATGCCTCTTGTTGTAGTGTTGATGTAGTAAATGGTGGAGAAGGTTTTCTTGATAATGGACTTTTCCTTATGTCAATTACTTTGAATGAAGAATCCCTTAACGAACTTGTTAATTTATCCAGGTCAATATTTTTGTCAATTTTTGATTTGTGTTTTGCCTTAAATATTTTTCCATTATCTGTAGAAAATTCAGCAGTTATTTTGAAGGACTTTTCGGGTTTAAAATTTTCTATTTCCTTTTCCTTTTCAGCAATAAGTCTTAAAGCAACAGATTGAACCCTTCCTGCAGACAAACCACCTTTAACCTTTCTCCACAAAACAGGTGAAATTTTATAACCAACTAATCTGTCCAAAACTCTTCTAGCCTGCTGAGCATCAACAAGACTTTCATTTATTTCCCTTGGATTTTCAATTGAATTTAGAACTGCATTTTTAGTTATCTCTCGAAATACTATCCTTTTAGTGTTACTTTTAGTAAGGCCAAGAAGTTCATAAAGATGCCATGCTATTGCTTCTCCTTCCCTATCTTCATCGCTAGCCAACCATACCATTTCAGCTGATTTTGACTCTTTTTTTAGTTTTCGCACAATATCTTTTTTATCAGAATTAACGATATACTTTGGTTCATAGTTGTTATCAATATTAATTCCCAATTCTTTTGATGGCAAGTCTGCGATATGTCCATTACTAGAAACAACTTTAAAATCTTTTCCTAAAAACTTTTCTATTGTTTTTGCTTTTGCAGGTGATTCAACTATGACTAAATTTTTTGACATTTTTAGAAATTGGTTGACAAATGTATACGTTTTTTTTTTATGCTTGTGAAATGTCTAAACATCAAGTCCTGTGCCAATTGAAAAAAAAAATATCAATCAAAAAATAAAAAAACACGACACTTTGTCAGGTTTTTTTATATTTGCCATCATATTAAATCTATGCTAACAGCTGTTGATAATAAGAAAAAATATACAATCATAACATATGGTTGTCAAATGAATTTTTCTGACTCTGAAGTTGTATCCTCAATATTAAATGATAATGGATATCAATCATCTGACGATCATATAAATTCAGACTTGATTCTGCTTAACACTTGCTCAATAAGAGAAAAGGCTGAACTCACGATCAGAAAAAAACTTCAGTCGTTCAAAAAATTGAAAAAGAAAAATTCGAATTTAAAAATTGGAGTATTAGGTTGCATGGCTGAAAGACTTAAAGAAAAATTCTTACTGGAAGAAAAAATGGTTGATTTAGTTGTAGGGCCTGATGCCTACAGAGATATCCCTAATCTTTTGCGTGATGTTGAGATTGGTAATAATGCAGTTAACGTCGTTTTATCCAAAGATGAGACATATGGAGATATTGATCCATCAAGATTAAAAAGTAATGGAATATCGGCGTTTGTATCAATCACCCGAGGATGTGACAACATGTGCACGTTCTGCGTCGTACCCTTCACAAGAGGTAGAGAAAGAAGTAGAGATCCAAAAAGTATAATTAAAGAAATCTCGACATTAAAAAATGAGGGTTACAGCGAGATAACTCTACTCGGACAAAACGTTGATAGTTATTTATGGTACGGAGGTGGACTCAAGAAGGATTTTAAACATGCTACTGAATTGCAAAAAAAATCATCTTTATCTTTTTCTAAACTTTTAGATTTAATTGCTACAAATTTCAAAAGCATAAGGATAAGGTTTACAACATCAAATCCGCAGGACATGTCCGAAGATGTTTTAAATGTTATGGCCAAACATAAAAATATTTGCAAACACATTCACCTACCTGTTCAATCTGGGAGCGATAAGATCTTGAGTTTAATGAATAGAAAACATACAATTAATGAGTACAAAGAGCTCATTAACAAAATTAGGAGAATCATTCCTAATTGTGGAATTTCTCATGATATTATAACTGGATTTCCTAATGAAAGTGAGGATGATCATAAATTGACCTTAGAATTAATGAATTATGTTAAATATGATTTTGGATTCATGTTCAAGTATTCTGAAAGGCCAGGGACACCAGCCTATAAAAAACTAGATGATAATGTTCCAGAAAAAATAAAACAAAAAAGGTTACAAGAAATCATTGACTTACAACAAAAACATAGTTTTAATAATTTAAAAGATTATGTTGGTATAAATTGTGAAGTTTTAATTGAGAAAGAATCCAAAAAATCTAGCCAGTTTTGGTGTGGGAGAAACAGCCAAAATATAATGGTTGTTTTTCCAAAAAAAAATCACAAACCTGGTAACATGGTTAGCGTTAAAATAATTGACAATACATCAACAACACTGATTGGAAGAAGTTAAAATTATGAATTCTGAAATACAAAATATAAAACAAAGATTTTCGATAATTGGAAATGACCATTCATTAAATATGGCAATTGAAAAATCACTAAAAGTTTCACCCACAGATATTACGGTACTAGTTATGGGTGAGAGTGGAGTTGGTAAAGAGGTTTTTCCTAAAATTATTCATCAATTTTCTCATAGAAAACATAACAAGTATATTGCTGTAAACTGTGGGGCCATTCCTGAAGGCACAATTGACTCCGAACTCTTTGGTCACATTAAAGGCGCTTTTACAGGGGCCACTACTGATAGAGCTGGCTATTTTGAGGTTGCCAGTGGGGGAACAATATTTTTGGACGAGGTTGGTGAACTACCACTTAGCACCCAAGTTAGATTACTTAGAGTTTTAGAAAGTGGTGAATTCATAAGAGTTGGATCATCAAAACCGCAAAAAACAGATGTAAGAATTGTTGCAGCAACTAATGTAAACATGCATGATGCAATTTCTAAAGGAAAATTTAGAGAAGATTTATATTACAGGCTTAGTACTGTTGAGATTGATGTTCCTCCGCTAAGAAACAGAAAAGAAGACATAATATTGTTGTTTAGAAAGTTTGCATCTGACTTCGCAAAAAAATATAATATGCCCACCATACGTTTGGATGTAAAAGCAGAAAACCTTCTAAAAAGCCACGTTTGGAATGGGAATATTAGGCAATTAAAAAATATAACTGAACAGCTCTCTGTGCTTGAGAAGAACAGGTCAATTGATTATAATTTATTAAGCACTTATTTACCTGAACCAAGAACAAATCTTCCAGCATTAATTCAAAAAAATGAAAATAGTAATAGTGATTTTAGTTCTGAAAGAGAAATTCTTTATAAAATCCTGTTTGATATGAAAAAAGACCTAAATGAATTAAAAAAGATCACGAATTATATAAAAGTTGATGATAAAGGTTCAGATAAATTGGGTGACTTTAATGATTTAATTTCAAAAAATGATGATTTTTACTCTAAAAATGAAAAAAATTATGAAAATGAAATACATCAAAATCATCCTGATAAATTTTCCTATGCAGAGGAGGTATTAGAAGAAGAAACATTATCCATACAGCATAATGAAATTGAATTAATTATCAAAGCTCTTGAAAAAAGTAAGGGTAAAAGAAAGATTGCGGCAAAAGAATTGGGTATTAGTGAAAGAACTCTTTACAGAAAAATCAAACAGTATGATATTGAAATGTAAATTATATACTCTGTCTCTATTGACCTTTTTAACTATGGGTTGTGGAAATTACTCATTCACTGGGGCATCAATTCCTGAGGGAACAGAATCTTTTCAAGTTAATCTTTTTGAAAATAATTCAGGAAATAATGTCGGATCAATTTTTGAACCTGGTCTCGATAGAGACTTCACAATCGCGCTACAAAATATACTTGAAAATCAAACAAATTTGGAAATGTTACAAAGTAACGGAGATCTAGTTTACGAAGGGGAAATAATAGAGTACAGGGTGAGTCCAATGACTGCAACTGCAAACTTAGATGCAGCACAAAACAGATTAACAATCACAGTAAATGTTATTTTTTCAAATTTCAAAAAAGAGGAAGATAATTTTGAAAGGAGATTCTCATTTTATTATGATTTCCCTGCTGAACAACAACTAATTAGTGTTAAAAATGAGGCACATGAAATTATTTTTGAGAGAATAACACAAGACATATTTAATGCCTCATTAGCAAAATGGTAGATATTTCAAAAACAGAGATTTTAAAAAAACTAGACGATATTAAAAGTCTAAAGAAAAGTGATCAACAAATTTTCAAGAAACTATCAAAAAAATACCCTGTATTTATCCCTTTCAAAGTAATAAACCTAATACTTTCAAAGAAATATAACAGTCTGGATTATGATGAAAATCTAGAAATATGTGCAACACAAATTTCAAATAGATCCTACCTTTTTGAAATAATTCAAAATGAAATTTTAAATGATGAACAAAAATTTGAAGTATTGAAAGACTTAAAGGAGAAGTCTATAGATAATAAAAGGTCATTTATAGAGTGGATTAAATCAACCAAACCATCAATTGAAACTGAAGATTATAATTCAAATAGTGATGTGATTTTTGATCTTTTTAATGATTTAAAAAAAGTTAAGAGAAAAAAAATCAAGAAAGAGGATTACATGACTGAAACACTTGCAGAGCTATATATCGAGCAGAAAAAATTTAAAGAAGCTTTGAAAGCTTATGAAATTTTGAGTTTGAAATATCCAGAAAAAATCAGTTTATTTGCAGACCAAATAATTTTTTTAAAAAACAAGTTGAAAAATGTTTAATGTAATTCTTGCTTTAATAATAGTTTTATCTTTTTTACTCATTCTGATAATTATGGTTCAAAATCCAAAAGGCGGTGGACTATCATCTTCTTTTGGTGGGGATACGCAACAAATTGGTGGAGTAAAAAAAACAACGGATTTTCTCGATAAAACTACATGGATTCTTGCATCACTAATATTAGTACTAATACTATTTTCTAATATAACGCTGAACTCAGAATCTGATAATTTTGAATCTGAATTGATTCAAAATCAAGAACAATTAGACATTCAAGAGATTTTGGAAAATCCAAATGATGATCCAAACCCTAATGAATAATGTCAAGCTGTCACAATTATCAATTTTTTTTGATGAATTGACACTTTTTTTAAAATGGCATGATTCATGAAAAAAATATTAAAAATAATAATATGAGTAAATTAAATATTAAACCATTGGCTGACAGAGTACTCGTTGAGCCTCTTGAAGCTGAAACTAAAACCGCATCAGGTATAATAATTCCTGATACTGCTAAAGAAAAGCCTCAAAAAGGTAATATTGTTTCAGTTGGACCTGGAACAAAAGATAATCCCGTAACCCTAAAGCAGGGTATGACTGTATTGTATGGTAAATACTCCGGGACTGAACTAAAACTGGATGGTAAAGACTATTTAATTATGAGAGAAAGTGATATTCTCGCTATCGTTTAACATTAAAAATTATACAAATGGCAAAAAAAATACAATTTGATATTGAGGCAAGAGAAGGTCTAAAAAAAGGTGTTGATGCACTAGCTAATGCTGTCAAGGTAACTCTTGGGCCAAAAGGAAGAAATGTAATTATTGGAAAATCTTTTGGTGGTCCCCAAGTGACCAAGGATGGTGTAACGGTTGCTAAAGAAATTGAACTTGAGGATGCTTTACAAAACATGGGTGCACAAATGGTTAAGGAAGTTGCATCTAAAACGAATGATCTAGCCGGTGATGGAACAACAACAGCAACAATTTTAGCACAAGCAATTGTTAATGAAGGACTCAAAAATGTTACTGCAGGTGCAAACCCAATGGATTTAAAAAGAGGCGTTGATAAGGCTGTGAAGAGCGTTGTTGAATTTCTGAATAAATCGGCTCAAACCGTTGGAAATTCCTCAGAAAAAATTAAACAAATTGCATCAATTTCTGCAAACAATGATAATGCTATCGGAGAACTTATAACCCAAGCATTTGAAAAGGTAGGTAAGGAAGGTGTAATTACAGTTGAGGAAGCAAAGGGAACTGATACTTACGTTGATGTTGTTGAAGGAATGCAATTTGACAGAGGATACTTATCTCCATATTTTGTGACGAATTCTGAAAAAATGGAAGCAGATTTAGAAAATCCGCACATTCTTTTATATGACAAGAAAATTTCCGCAATGAAGGATCTTTTACCAATTTTAGAACCAGTTGCTCAATCTGGTAAACCATTGCTTATAATCGCTGAAGATGTAGATGGAGAAGCTTTGGCTACACTTGTTGTTAATAAGTTGAGAGGAGCCCTAAAAATAGCGGCAGTCAAAGCTCCAGGTTTTGGTGACAGAAGAAAAGCTATGTTAGAAGATATTGCTATACTAACTGGTGCAACCGTAATTTCTGAAGAAAGGGGCTTTAACCTTGAAAACACGACACTTGAAATGCTTGGAACATCGGAAAGAGTAACCATAGATAAGGATAATACAACGATTGTGAATGGTTCAGGTAAAAAAGATGATATTAAAGCAAGAGTAAATCAAATAAAAGCTCAGATTGAAACTACAACATCTGATTATGATAAGGAAAAGTTACAGGAGAGATTAGCAAAATTGGCTGGTGGAGTTGCAGTACTGTATGTTGGTGCAGCCTCTGAAGTTGAAATGAAAGAAAAAAAGGACAGAGTTGATGATGCTTTACATGCAACAAGAGCAGCTGTAGAGGAAGGTATTGTTTCTGGTGGAGGTGTAGCTCTATTAAGGTCTAGATCTAAACTTGACAGCTTAAAAGCCAATAATGACGATGAAGCAACAGGTATTCAAATAATTTCACGTGCTCTTGAATCTCCGTTAAGGACAATTGTAGAAAATGCTGGGGGTGAGGGTTCTGTTGTTGTTTCAAAAGTTATAGACGGAAAAGATTCTTTTGGCTATGATGCAAAGTCTGACAAATATGTTGACTTGTTTAAATCTGGTATTATTGACCCGAAAAAGGTCACAAGGATTGCACTTGAAAATGCAGCATCAGTTGCTGGCATGATTCTTACTACGGAATGTGCATTGGTCGATATTAAAGAGGATACTCCTGCAGCTCCTCCAATGGGTGGAGGAGGAATGCCTGGTATGATGTAATTATACATTCCTAATTTATTTAAAAAAAGCTACAAAATTTGTAGCTTTTTTTTTTATAAAATAACTTACATTTACAGATTAACATTAAATGTCAAATCTAACAGAAAGATCAGCCTTAATTTCAGTATTTAATAAAGATGGAATCGAAAAAATTGCGAGAAAATTCGTTGATTTAAAAATAAAAATAATTTCAACAGGTGGTACTGAGAAGTATTTAAACTCTGTAGGAATTAAAACTGAAAAAGTAGAAGATTTAACAAATTACCCTTCAATTTTTGGTGGAAGAGTTAAAACTCTGCATCCAAAAATATTTGGTGGAATTTTAAATCGCAGAGACTTAGATAATGATATTAGTGAACGTTATAAATTTAAAATTCCCTCAATTGATTTTGTTATAGTAGATTTATACCCGTTTGAAGAAACCGTAAATAATGTAAAGTCACATGAAGAAATCATTGAAAAAATTGATATTGGTGGAATTTCCCTTATTAGAGCAGCCGCAAAAAATTACAATGATGTCGTTTGTGTTTCTTCAATTAATCAATACAATCAATTTTTAATTGACCTTGAACAAAATCAAGGTAATTTTCCTCTTAGCAAAAAAAAAGAATATGCAATGAATTCATTTAAAGTTTCATCAAATTATGATACACAAATTCACAGCTATTTAATGAAGGGAAATGTTAATAATAAATATAAGCTGAGGTATGGTGAAAATCCTCATCAAGAGGGCTATTTTGAAGGTAACTTTGATGAAATTTTTAAAAAAATCAGTGGTAAAGATTTATCATATAACAATTTATTAGATGTTGATTCAGCTTATAATTTGATGCTAGAATTTTGGAATGAAAAACCAACATTTGCAATATTAAAACATAATAATGCGTGTGGTGTTGCCACAAGAGATAATATAAAGGATGCTTATTTAGATGCCCTCGCTGCTGACCCCGTATCTGCTTTTGGAGGAATATTAATTACTAACTCCAAAATTAATAGTGAAACAGCTTGTGAAATAAAAGATTTATTTTGTGAAGTTGTAATGGCGCCAGAATTTGACGATGATGCAATTAATATTTTAAAAGAGAAAAAAAACAGAATAATCTTAAAATTAAAAAGAAAAAAATTTGATAATAAAGTTGTCAGAACATGTCTAAATGGTTTTTTAATTCAGGATAGGGATTTAATCACTGATAGCTTAGATAAATTAAAGTATGTAACAATTTCAAAACCTAATGATACTGAATTATCAGACCTTCTATTTGCATCGAAAATATGTAAACATACAAAATCTAACACCATCGTTCTTTCCAAAAACTTACAATTACTAGCATCAGGAACTGGACAAACATCCAGAGTTGATGCACTTAATCAGGCTATTGAAAAAGCCAAAAAGTTTAAATTTAATTTAGATGGTGCAGTTATGGCAAGTGATGCGTTCTTTCCATTTCCTGATTGTGTAGAAATTGCAAGTAAAAGTGGAATCAAATCTGTCATTCAGCCTGGGGGTTCAATTAAAGATGACTTATCAATTGAATTTTGTGATAACAACAATATGTCAATGGTAATGACAGGAATTAGACACTTTAAACATTAATTTTATTAACTTTAATTAAATTACAAAATAATGAGTTTTTTTGATTTTTGGACTGAAGCAATTGCAATCGACTTGGGTACAGCGAATACTTTAATCATTCACAATGATAAGGTTGTTGTTGATAGTCCATCAATTGTTGCTATTGACCAGAAAAGCGGTAAGATAATAGCTGTAGGAAAGGAGGCTAACATGATGCACGGAAAAACTCATAAAAATATTGAAACTGTTAGGCCTCTAAAAGATGGTGTAATTGCTGACTTTAATGCATCAGAGCAAATGATTGGTCACCTTATTAAAAGTATACCAACTTTAAATAAAAAGTTTTACTCTCCAGCATTAAAAATGGTTATTTGTATTCCATCAGGTATAACGGAGGTCGAAATGAGAGCTGTTAGAGAGTCTGCTGAAAGAGTAAATGGTAAGGAAGTTTATTTAATTCATGAACCTATGGCTGCTGCAATTGGAATAGGTGTGGATATCATGCAACCTAAGGGAAATATGATAATTGACATTGGAGGAGGAACAACAGAAATCGCCGTTATTGCATTAGCTGGTATTGTATGTGATAAATCGGTTAAAATTGCTGGTGATGTATTCACAGAAGATATAGTCTATTACATGAGAACACAACACAATTTATCGATTGGTGATAGGACTGCAGAAAAAATCAAAATTAATATTGGGTCTGCTCTTGATGAACTCGACAATCCACCTGATGATATGCTAGTGCAGGGAAGAGATTTGCTTTCAGGAAAACCTAAAGAAATTTCTATCGGATATAGAGAAATAGCAAAAGCTCTAGATAAATCGATAATTAGAATCGAAGAATCTGTGATGGAAACACTATCTCAGACACCACCAGAGCTTGCAGCTGATATTTATAATACAGGTATTTATTTAGCAGGTGGTGGATCAATGCTAAGAGGACTAGACAAAAGAATTTCAAAAAAAACTGACTTACCGGTATTTATAGCTGAAGACCCACTGAGAGCTGTGGTGAGAGGAACTGGCATCACTCTAAAAAATATTGAACGCTACAGAAGCGTACTAGTGAAATAATTTTGATGCGAAATTTTATAAATTTTTTTATTGAAAAAATTGATAAAATTGTTTTTCTAGTCCTCATAATAATTTCATTTTCTTTTATAATAAATCGTAATTTTTTTCAAAATTCTAAATTCAATTTTTTTACGAATAACATAATCTCGTCCGTTAATAATCAAACAAAACAAATTAACAACTATCTAAATTTAAA
>CENO01044592.1_pt1 | contig 14774 bp, 12 predicted proteins | sample 530271 | NCBI WGS metagenome assembly CENO01 (sample SAMEA2619857, study PRJEB7988) | marine metagenome | biome: marine biome (ENVO:00000447); feature: surface water layer (ENVO:00002042); material: "saline water (ENVO:00002010), including plankton (ENVO:xxxxxxxx)" | depth 5 m | reverse complement strand
AGGCATTTAAGAATTATGAAAGAAAGTTTTTACGATTTCAAAGCTAAAGACATAAATGGGAAGGAAGTTTCCATGTCTAGCTATGATGGCAAAGTTGTTCTAATAGTAAATGTGGCCTCAAGTTGTGGGTTTACACCGCAATATGAAGGCTTACAAAAACTTTATGATGTATATAAAGAACAAGGATTAGAAATTCTTGCATTCCCATGCAATCAATTTGGAGAACAAGAAAAAGGTGGAGAAGAAGAGATAAAAGATTTCTGTGAGAAAAATTATTCCATAACTTTTCCTATCTTCGAGAAAGTGGAAGTGAATGGTAATAATGCTCACCCAATCTTTAAATTCATTAAAGAACAAAAAAAAGGCTTTATGGGCACTGAATCCATAAAATGGAATTTCTCAAAGTTTCTTATAAATAAGAATGGTGAAGTAGTCAAAAGATATGGATCTTTAGATGTACCAGAAAATCTAGAAAAAGATATCAAACAACTTCTAGGCGCATAATTACTGCGTTTTCCCGACCCTTTTTTGTTTTGTAGTAATTTTTTCTAACAGACAATTCTTCAAAACCATTATCTTGATAGAATTTTCTAGCTCTTTTATTTGATTCTCTAACTTCCAGTAGAACAGCATGTAAATCTGATAATTTTGCTCTTTTAAAAAGTATATTGAGCATAAATGTGCCAATACCCTTGCCTCTTAACTCTTCTATCACAGCAATATTTTGTAAATGACATTCATCCAACACTGTATTGGCAACACAGAATGCAATAACTTTCTCTTCAGATATGATTACAAAGCTTATAGAACGACTTTGTAAAGTTTTAAGAAAGATTCCCTCCGACCAGGGTGTTATATTCGAAGCAGATTCTATTTTTAAAACATCTGATAGGTGATGTTCTGAAAAATTTTCGATCGTATAATTATTCGCCGGTGAATTTTGGTTTTCTTTTTTCGACAAAAGCTTGAACGCCCTCTATATTATCCTTACTACCAACTAAGTCGTCTTGAAGTCTAGCTTCTTCTTTTAGCTGATCATGATAAGATCTATCGAAGCTTTCCCTCATTAGTTTTTTTGTTCTCATTAATGCTATTGGTGCAAAATCAGCATAAACCTTTGCCATTTCCAAAGCATCATTAAGGGCATTACCATCCTCAGCAATTTCAGCACACAAACCTAACTCTTTGCATTCTTCAGACATTACTCTCTGTGCCTCAGATGCCATTCTAAAAGCTCTTGTATAACCAACAATTCTTGGTAGCAGCCATGTTGAGCCTCCGTCTGGAATTAAACCAATTTTTGAGAATCCAATTTGAAAGAAACTTGATCTGCTCATGATAACAATATCTGAGCTCATAAAATAAGCGCAACCAATACCTGCACATGGACCCTCTACTGCTGCAATAACAACTTTATCCATAGAAATTAGGTTATTAAGTCCTACATGGTATCCCTCATTAAGTGCTTGCTCTACACTCTCCCATCCCATAGAATTCCCACCAGGAGTAAGATCTGCTCCTGCACAAAAACCACCGCCATTTCCAGTGATAACTACTGACTTATATTTTTTGTCTTTAGCTTTTTCAGTGAATTCATTAAATAAAAGAACGGTTTCTGGATCTAATGCATTCCTTTTCTCAGGTCTATTGAGACTAATTACAGCAACTGATCCATGCTCTTCAAATAAAACTTTTGGTTCACTCATTTATTTCTTCCGCAATTAAATAATTATTTGTTTTTGTTAAGATTACACCCAACCTTTGTGCGTCTTCTCTTTGGAATTTTATTACAGGATTAGACTCTTGTCTTGATTGAAAGAAAGATTTCTCTATTTCTTTCATCTGGCTTTCATTAGGTGTGCTGTAAAATTGTTTATCAAGCCAAATTTTTATTAATTCTGATCGTTCAAAGTAATCTAATTTTTTCAGTTCATCTAATTTTAAACCGTCTTCATCTGCAACTTTTTTAAGAACAGCTTCAAGATAAGATTCATATAGAATATTTTGTTTTCTTATAATATTGGCCATTCGACTAATGTTTTTTCTAGCTCCGGGCCATTTCTTATATATTTTTGGCATTACATCATTCCTAAGATAGTTCCTGCTATATGAATTGTCTTGATTAGATTCATCATTAATATAATTAAGGTTTTTTTGATCAAGTAATTTAATTATTTCTTTTTTTTCTAAATTTATGAGGGGTCTTAAAATAGTCTTTGTACCCAATTCACTTTGTCGTTTCATTCCAGATAAGCCTTTCATTCCTGTACCTCTTAAAATTCTAAATAAAACTGTTTCAATCTGATCATCCAAGTGATGTCCAAGCATAATGATTGAATTTTCACTAAGAGAATTAAATATAGCTAATCTTGCGCTTCGTGCTGCGGCTTCAAAACCCTCTCCTTTTATATCAATATTTATTTTTTCTGCTTGAAAATTAATTTTATTCTGCTCGCAAAATTTTTTACAATGTATTTCCCATTTGTCGCTTTTAGATTGAGTTTGATGATTAATATGTAGAGCTTTTAGTTTTTTATTTGAATTACTCTCATTTAAGAATTTATTTGTTTCAAATAATAAAAGTGTGGAATCTGCACCCCCGCTAAAACCAATAACTACTTGTTCTGCGGAAAGCAAAAGCTTTTTTTCTCCATCAGTAAAAAAAGTCATTCTAGATTCCAATACTTGCAAACTTCTCGTATCTTTTTTTTGTTAGGTTCTCAATAGATTCATTAGATAGTTCTTTGAGTTGATTCAGAAAGTATTTTTTTACATTTTCATAAGTTTGATCATGGTTTCTGTGGGCTCCGCCAATGGGTTCATTGATAATTAGATCAATAATCTTAAGTTCTTTTAGATTTGATGCATCGAGCTTTAGTGCATCAGCTGCTTGCTCAGCATTTTTTGCCGTTCTCCATAGAATTGAAGCACAAGCTTCTGGTGAAGCAACAGAATATATAGAATATTCAAGCATACCTATTTTATCAGCTAAACCAATCCCAAAACCTCCACCAGAACCACCTTCTCCAATAACTAAATTAATAATTGGTGTTTTTAAATCAGACATTAACTCTAAACTTTTAGCTATTGCTTCATGTTGCCCAGAATGCTCAGCCTTGACACCTGGATAAGCACCAGGAGTATCAATTAGTGTTATGACAGGTAAAGAAAATTTCTCTGCTAGTTTCATTAACCTGTTAGCTTTTCTAAATCCTGACGGATGAGGCATCCCAAAATTTCGATTAACTCTTTCATCTGTTTCTCTTCCCTTTTCATGGCCAATTACTACAACTGGATAACTATCAAGAAATGCAAAGCCACCTATAATAGCCATATCATCATCACTTAATCTGTCCCCATGAATTTCTTCAAATTCATCAAAAACGTTTTCTAAGTAATCTAATGTATGTGGTCTATTTGGATGCCTGGCTACAAGAACTTTCTGCCATGGACTTAGATTCTGATATATTCTTTGAGTCTCATGGTCTGCTTTTTCTTCAAGCAATGCAATTTCTTCAGCAAGGTTGCTTGGTGCAGGCACAATCTTCTTTAATTCCTCTATTTTTTCAAGGCATGTGTAGATTGGTTGTTCAAAATCTAAATGTTGTTCCATCATTAAATTAAAGTGTAATTATCTTCTCCGAAAATCTCATCAATTTTTTCGAACGTACTATCCTCGAGTGAAATCTTGAAAGTGTCAACTTTTATTTCACTTGATATGTTCAATTCTTCATCTAGTAAATTTAAAACGACTTCCATTCCATCAGGGTCATTTAAACTTTTAATTTCCTGGAATTTTCCATTGCCTAACTGCTTCAATTCCGATCTTGGAATATTTATCTTTATCTTTGAAGTTACCAGACTTCTTGCTATGTCTATTGGGAAGATTTCTGATGCTCGTATTTTAATGCCTGCATCATCTAAATTTCCCTTTCTATAATCATCAGTGATAATGCTCCCCTTTAGCATGACTACGGAATTTTCTTTGAATAAGACTTTCTTCATGTCATATAGTTCAATTGGCACAGAAACATCTATTAGCCCTGTCTCATCTGATACTTCTAGAAAAATAAATATGTTAGAACCTTTTTTAACAATACGTTTACTATTTATCAGTACAGGAATAAATTTCTCATTATTTGATGTCATAAGCTTCTTTATTGGCGTAAGTCTTGAAGAAAGAGTTTTTCGTAGAAGTGAAATTGGATGTTTGCTGTAATAAAAACCAAATGATTCTAATTCCATCTTTAGTTTATCTGATTCAGAAAATTTCTCTAGTTTAAAGCCTGAAGTCTTAATATCTTGAGGTGAATCAAACATATCAACTACACCAGATTCCTTAGACTTAAATTTTTGATCAGATGCTTCAAGGTAGGACTGTATCGAACTAACTGCTTCATCTCTTCCACAGAGGCTGTCAAAAGTTCCAGCTTTAGCCATACTTTTCAGTGATCTAATACCTCCTTTTCTTAAATCTACTCTCGATGCGAAATCCATCATGCTTTTGAATGGCCCATTTTTCCTCTCTTCACAGATCTCATCAGCAAATTTTCTACCCACACCCTTTAATGCTCCTAAACCATACTCAATTTGATTTTTTTCATTGACTACAAAACTAGAAAAAGAAGTGTTAATACTTGGCGCTAAAATCTCCACCTTCATTAATTCACAATCTTTCACATGAGGTTCCAATTTATCAGTTTTATCTTGTTCTGAAGACAGTACAGAAGCTATAAAGTGCGATGGGTAATGAGTCTTGAGATAACCTGTTTGATAAGCTATCAAAGCATAAGCAGCTGAGTGAGATTTATTAAAACCATATCCAGCAAACTTCTCGATATTGTCAAAAATTTCTTCGGATTTTTTCTTCGAGATATTATTATTCTTACATCCTTCTACAAATATGCTTTTTTCTGCTTCCATGACATCAGCTTTCTTTTTGCCCATAGCTCTTCTAAGATTATCTGCATCTCCAAGAGAATATGAAGCAAGAACTTGAGCTGCTTCCATAACTTGTTCTTGATACACAAATACTCCGTAAGTCTCATTAGTAATTTTTTTCAATGAAGGGTGTTGATAGATAATGCTTTCCCTTCCGTTTTTTCTGTTTATGTAATCACTAGCCATTCCTGATTCGAGAGGTCCAGGTCTAAATAGAGCAACCGCAGCAACAATATCTGCAAAATTTTCAGGCTTCATCTTTTTAAGAACATCTTCAATCATCCCTCTTGATTCAAGCTGAAAAAGACCTTTAGTTTTTCCTAAACTTAGTAAGTTGTAGACTTTAGGATCATCGTAGGGTATTTCTTTGAGCTTAAAGTTAGGATTTATTTTTTCTATTGATTTAACTGCATTATTTATGACTGTTAATGTTCTTAAACCAAGAAAATCAAATTTTACAAGTCCAATGTCTTCAACATCATACATATCAAGCTGTGTTGCCATAGAGTTTGTTTCTGCATCAAAATGCAATGGAGTAAATTCGTGAATATCATTTGGTGCTATTACTACTCCTGCAGCATGCTTACCAATACTTCTTGCACAACCTTCTAATTTTAAAGATAGATCTAAAACTTCAGCTGCTTCTTCATTTGTTTTCCTTAATTCTTGCAATTCTGGAGACTGATTTTCTGTTGAAGCTTTTGGATCTTCTCCTGCATTCATTACTTCTCCTAATTTAATTCCAGGTGTAAGTGGAATCATATTAGCCATCATATCTCCAAAACCATATGGCTTACCGAGTATTCTAGTTACGTCTCTTATAACACCTCTTGCAGCCATTGTTCCTGTAGTACCAATTTGAGCCACTGAATTTTCTCCGTATTTTTTTTGCACATACTCAATAACTTTATCTCTCCCTTCTATGCAAAAATCTATATCAAAATCAGGTAGTGACATTCTTTCTGGATTAAGGAACCTTTCAAATAATAAGCCATGAACAAGAGGATCAAGTGCTGTAATAGACAAAACATAAGCAACAAGAGAACCGGCCCCTGAACCTCTTCCAGGACCAACAGGTATTTCCTGATCTTTAGCCCAACTTACAATATCCATAACAATTAGAAAATAACCTGGATATCCCTTATCAATGATGATATCAAGCTCTTTCTCAAGACGATCTCGATAAAGGTCTTTGTCGAGTTTAGGGTTCATCTGTAAAAAATCTTCTAATTTACTCTTTGCTATATCTTCAAGATATTCTTCTAATGATTTTTTTTCTTCAATTTCATAAGAAGGTAAATAGTATTCACCTTCTTCTAAAAAAACATTACAGGATTTTGCTACTTCATGTGTATTGCTTAGGATATCTTCACTATGCATGGACTTCATTTCTTCAAATGTTTTAAAAAATTGTTCAGATGAAACATTTGAATTATTAATCTCATCTTTTAATAAAGTTGAGTTATTTATTGCTACTTTTGCTTGATGCGCAAGATGATCTTCTTGTGATAAAAATAAAACATTATTTAACCCAACGATAGGAATCCCCTTTTTAAATGCTTGATCACATACAGAATTTGTTATGTGACTATATCCACGCTTATCAAAACTTGAAGCGCCAATAAAAAAATTATCTTTAAAGTTTAGTGAATAATTTTCTATTTTCTTCTGCAATTCTCTATCATCGTCTTTTCCTGCTAAGAATTTGAGATGATCACATGCAGTTGGCATGATACAGATAAGATTATCTGAATTTTCAATAATATTTTTTTCTGATAGACATATTTTGCCTTTTGCAGATTCTGTAAATGCTTGAGTACTTAATTTAAATAAACTTTCTAGCCCACTTTTATTTTTTGCTAAAAGCACAATATTGGAATAAAGGTTTTCACTAATTTTGATATCAAAATCAACTCCACATACTGGCTTAATACCTTTTGAAACTGCGTAATTGTAAAATTTAACAAGACCGAAAAAAGAATTCTTATCTGTAAGAGCAACTGAGTCCATGCCACTCTCTAAAGCTTTATCAACTATTTGATTAGTTCTAGGCAGTCCACTAGAGATACTGTAGTGAGATTTAACTTGAAGATGGACAAATTTAGCCATCATTAAATTTTAAAACTTTTTCGATGAATATTTGATAGGCCATGCTCATTAATTGCACTTTTATGCTCTTTAGTCGGGTAGCCTTTATTCTTTTCTAATAAATATTGAGAATATTTGACTCCATAAATCTCCATTAGCTTATCTCTATAGCATTTTGCATATATTGATGCAGCTGCAATTTCTTGATTTTTTTGATCTCCTTTAACAATTGACTTAGCATTTTTGATGCCATCAGGTACATAGAGTCCATCTATTAATATTAATTCAGGCGCAACTGGTAAATTGTTGATAGCCCTCTTCATTGCAAGATGTGTTGCTTTTAGGACATTAAACTTATCTACTTCATAGGGAGTTGCTATTCCAATAGAAGTATGAAAATTTTTTTGTATATACTTGTAGAGCTTTGTTCTCTGAAGATGGCTAATTTTTTTTGAATCCTTAAAGATTATAGAGGGTTCTTGATTGCCAAAACTAACAGCAGCAGAAATAACAGGTCCAGCTAAACAGCCAACTCCAACCTCATCTACTCCTGCAGTCCTCATATATCCTATCTGAAAATGCAGAAAAATCTGTTTTCATTATGTTTCTTTTTACTTCTTGCATTTCTTTTATTTTTAAATCTAAATTGTTTAGATTATTCTCTAAATCTTTTGCTATAGCATCCTTAGTTGCTTGATTTTGAATTAATTCCTTGAAGATTTCTCTTCCTGCTAAAATATTTGGAATGCCAGCAAATTTTGATTTCATCATGCTTTGATAAATTAAATAATTTAACCAACTAGTTTTATAAATAATGGTAGTTGGCACTTCTGCTAAAAGGCCCTCTAATGTTGCTGTTCCAGAACACATAACTGCCGCTTTAGCTATTTTTAATATTTCAGATGATTTTGTTTGATGGCAATCTATTACAGCTTCATCTTTTATAAATTCCTCAACTAATTCTTTAGCAGAGCTGTCATAAGCCGGAATTGAAGCAGTGTAATTATTATCTTTATTAAATTTTCTAAAGCCTTCAATCATTACTGGTAAATTCTGCCTTATTTCTGAATTTCTACTTCCGGGCATTAGGCAAATAATATCTTTCTTATTTTCCCCTATGTATTCATCTTGTTTTTCAGCTAATGGATGTCCTACATAAAAACTTTTTTTTCTTACATTGGTGCAATAATCTAATTCAAATGGAAATAAACAAAGCATGTAGTCTATAAACTTAAAATTCTTAACTCTTCCTGATCTCCAGGCCCATACAGAAGGACAGACTACTTGAACTGTTTTTATTCCATTTTTCTGAAGCTTTTTATGTATGCCGAAATTAAAATCAGGAGAATCAATACCTATAAACATATCGATCTTATTTTCTATGAAGTCACTAATAATTTTATTTTGAAACTTCTTAATATCTGAATAATTAATTATTGGATCAATAAAACCCATTATTTTCAGAATAGATCTATTGTTAGAAACACTAAATTTATTAAGATCTCCATCACCAATACCATAAACAGTTAATGCTGGAAATTTTTTTTCTAGTGTATCAAGTATTTTTCTACCAAGAAGATCGCCAGAGGGTTCTGCAGATACTATACCTATTTTCAACTATCTTAATACTCCCCTTGATGAGGATTGAATTGAATTTATGAATATTTCAATATTTTCATCTTGTTCACATTCATTAGAAATTTTTTCTAATGCTTCTTCTATCCTCAAGCCTTCTCTAAAGAATATCCTGTACGCTTTCTTTAAGTTTGAGATCTGTTCTTTAGTAAAGGACTTTCTTTCTAATCCAATTGAATTAAGACCGGCTTGTTTTGTTGGATTGCCAGCTACTCTAGTAAATGCAGGAACATCCATACTAATTAACGAGCCCATTCCAGTGAATGAATAGGATCCAAGCATACAAAATTGATGCACTAATGTGTAACCTCCAAGTGTTACGTAATCTCCTAGGCGAACATGTCCAGCTAATGCTGAATTATCCACAAGTATGTTATTGTCTCCAAGAACACAATCATGAGCGATCATAACTCCTGGCATTATTAAATTTCCATTACCAATTTTTGTATATCCAAGATCAGCACCTGTCCCTCTATGAACTTTTGAAAATTCTCTAAAAACATTTTTATCTCCTATCTCTAAAGTTGCTCTTTCGCCCCTAAATTTTAAATCTGGAGTATCCTCCCCAATGACAGCAAATGAGAAGAATTTATTTTCTTTTCCAATATTTGTTGGTCCCTTAATCACTACATGAGAATTCAGTTTACATTTTTCTCCAATATTTACTTCGGCTCCTATTACACAATATGGTCCTATTGAAACTGAATCACTTATTACTGCAGTTTCATCAATTATTGCTGTGGGGTGAATATTACTCATCTAAACTTCCATCTGCACATAGTATTTCTGCAGAGCAAACTAATTCGTCTCCTCTGAATGCTTCAGAATAAAATTTCCATATTTTTCTTTTATTAGCTACTAAATTTGTTTCGAATTTTAGAGTGTCTCCTGGCATAACTTTTTTTCTAAACCTTACTTTTTCAACTCCGCATAATAAGTATACTGATTTTTCGGATGCAGCTTGTTGCATAATATAAGATCCTAGTATTCCACATGTTTGTGCCATAGCTTCAACAATTATTACTCCTGGCATAATTGGAAAATTTGGAAAATGCCCTTTAAAAAAAGATTCTTCAGGTGAAATAAATCTTTCAGCAATAATTCTTTCCATACTTATATCGATAACTTTATCAATGAATAAAAAAGGTTCTCTATGAGGTAATAATTTTTTGATTTCTTCAGCGTTCATTTTATTTCTTTAATTTTGCAACAAATTTTAAAGAATCTTTATGCTTCTGAATTGGCATAACTCCACTGTAAGACCCTGGCTCTTGCAGTGACTTCGTAACTAATGTTTTTGCCAGTATTGTTACATTGTCAGCTATTTCAATATGAGCCACTGTTCCAACTTGACCACCAAACCTACAGTTTTTTCCAATTTTTACACTTCCTGCTATTCCTACCATTCCAGCCATGGCAGTATTTTCTCCAATTGAGACATTGTGAGCAATGTGAATATGATTATCCATTTTTACACCATCTCCAATCTTAGTATTGCCTAATGCTCCTCTATCAATTACTGAGTTTGCTCCTATTTCTACATTAGATCCTATTTCTACACCTCCAAGATGAGCAATTTTTTCCCATTTATTTCCATATGGAGCAAAACCAAAGCCATCACTACCGATAACTGAACCCGAGTGAATTATAGAGTTATCTCCTACAACTGTGCATGAATAAATAGAGACATTGTCATGCAAAATAACATTGTCGCCGATGACACAATTTCCATTGATGACAGTATTTTTGCCAATCTGAACATTCTTACCTAACTTTGTTTTGACTTTTTTATTATTGTTATTGTAGTTTTCAAAGAATAACTGAGATATTTTCGCGTAAGCAAGATATGGATCGTCTACTAAAAGAAAATTATCTGTTTTGTTGATTTGTTTAGAAAGTTCTCTTGTAGTTATTACTACTTTTGCATTGGGGCTGAGGTTTTGAATATATTTTTCATCTTTAACATAACAAATACTAGTCTCTGAACAGGTAGATGAGTCTTCAATAGAATATATTTTAAAATCTTCAGAACCTAAGGTATCACCACCAACAATTTTGGCTAACTTCTCAAGAGAGTATTCTTCCATTAAGTGCTAAAAATCTTATTCAGAATTTTCTGCTAAAGCTACGTCTAACAATGCGGTAACTTCATCAGTAATATCTAAATCAGGATCAGCATAAAATAAAGCCTGAGGACTCAGAACCATATCCATATCTTTAGCGTTAATAAGTTCACCAAGTATTCTTTGAAAGTCTGGTGTAAGAGCTGCAATAACTTCTTGTTGAGTTTCAGCGGCTTTTGTTTGCAATTTATTCGTTAAAAATTGAATTTCGGTCTCTTTATCTTGAAGCTTATCTTGCATATCAAGCTTTTCTTCATCAGAAAGGGTTTCTTGATTTTGTTGGAAGTCTTCAATAATTGATTGACCTTCGGTTTGTAGTAACTCAAGTCTTTCTCTATCAGCAATAAAATCAGGATCCTCATCTAATTTCTTAAATTCATTTTGTGCATATTGGGTGCCTAATATTGCTCTTTGAGCATCTAAGACATATATTCCTTCAGCAGATAGTGAAGTTGTGAAGACTGCAAGCAGACCCAAAAGTAGTAAATTTTTTATTTTATTCATAATAAATCCTTAAGTTTCGCTATTTTAGCCGACTTTTGTATAAGAATCGAGAAAAAATTTTAGAACTTGTTTCCAACAGTGAACTCAAATCTCTTTGTTCTATCAAATGGACCATTATTGAATGGAATAGCCACATAAACACTAATTGGTCCAAATGGTGTAATAGCACTGCCTCCAATACCATAAGCACCTCTAAGCTCTTTATAATCAGGAGCAAAACATTCAGTCTGATAGGCATAGCAGTTTGTAGAGAATACATTCCCAAGATCAACAAAAAAAGCGGTTCTAAATTGACTTTGATCCTCTACAAATGGGATTTTAAATATAAGATTAAGGCTTGTTTCAAGAAGAACATTTCCTCCAATGGGGCGGTTAATTCTGTAGGATGCGTATTGATTATAATATGGAGTATCTGGTTCACCGTCATAATTGTTATCTATCAGAGGAGGACAATAGTCTTCTGCAGATATATACCCATAACATGGTACAGGAGTTATTCTAGGTCCTAGACTATTGGCTTCATAGCCTTTAACGGAATAAGGACCTCCGGCATAAAAATTCTCATAATATGGGGGGATTTCAGAATCGCCAAATGCTCCTGTATAACCAATTCTAGATGATGCTTTAAAAATTAAATCATCACCTATTGGTAATGATTGATAGTACTCATTCTTATAGTCAATTCTAAAGTAATTAAGTGTAGATCCAGGCAATGTGGTTTGTAGTTGCACCTGGTGCAAAGTACCATCTGTTGGAAAAAGGCCTCTATTTAAAGTAGCTCTAGTCCAGTACCCTTGAAATTTAAGGGTATCAAATATATCGCCTTCAGACTCAAGAAAATCTAGAATTTCTCTAGCAGCCAGACCACCAGATTGTAATTCTGTATGATCAAAAGCTATATTAAAGCCTAATCTTTGAATCTCAGAAATAGGGTAACCAAAACTTACAGCTAGGCCATAACTTGAAGTATTGTAATCCGTAATTCCAAAAGATGAGTAATCAAATTCTCTGTAATTCAGTGTGTACCCTCTGCTAACTCCATCAATTGTGTAGTAGGGGTTTTCATATTGTAAAAAAATATTTTTTGAGTAATCACTTATTTGCGTTCCTATTCCAACAGTATTACCACTACCTAGAAAATTTTGCTGCTGAACATTAAAATTAAATGAAAAGCCAAATTGTGAGTAACCAAAACCACCAATAATATTTCCATATTGCTGTTCTTCAACATTGAAAATAACATCAACTTTATCTTCTTCTCCAGCCACTGGCACCGTTTCCACATTAACACTTTTAAAAAAACCTGTTCTTTCTAATAAAAGCTTAGATTGCTCTATTGCTTGATTAGATGCAGGTGCTCCTTCAAACTGCCTCATTTCCCTTCTCAATACTTCATCAGTTGTAAAATTATTGCCTGTAAAAATTATTCTTCTTGTGTAGTTTTTTCTTCCAGGATTAAATACAAATGTAATATCAGCTGTTTTATTTTCTTCATCAATAGTGGGTACTCCTTCTACTTCTGCAAAAGTGTACCCTTCATTTCCAAGAATATTTGCATAAAATTCTTCATAACTTGTAATAAGTGATTCGGAATAATAGGTATCTTCTGGAATATTGATAAAGCTTTCAAAGAATTCTCTATCTAAAGGCAATTCACCAGATATTTTTATGTCCTTCAATGCATATCTTTCGCCTTCACTCACTACTAAAGTTATGAATAACTCCTCTAGATCGTCACTAATAGAAACTTGTGATGAATCTAATTTAAACTGCAGGTAGCCTCTATCTTTATAAAATGCCTCTAAGTTCTCTAAATCCGTTTGTAACTTTTCCTTAGTATATTTATCATCATTTGTGAAAATTGACAGAATAGAACCTTCAGTAAGTTGGAATGTTCTTCTTAACTCAGAATCTGTAAAAGACTCATTACCAATAATTTCTATTGCTGAAATTGCAGTAGAGGAGCCCTCATCAATATTTATATCTATCTCAACTCTATTTCTTGGCCTATCTTTTTGTTTTACCTCTACTGTTGCTCCATATCTGCCTTGTTGTGAATATTGAGCTTGCAATCCTCTAGTGATTAAATCTAGTGTTGCTCTTTTTAAAACAGAACCTTCAGATACTCCCTCTGATCCAAGGGCTCCCAATAAATCTTCAGTCTTGATAGCTGAATTTCCATCAATCCTAATAGAAGAAATAGTCGGTCTTTCTTGAACTCTAATAAATAAGATATTCCCCTCAGCTCTTAATTGAATATCATCAAATTGCCCTGTTGAGAATAAAGTACGTATTATTCTTTGGTAATCAGTTTCGTCAATTCTATCTCCAATTGTTACTGGAACAGTGTCCAGAACACTACCTAGCGACACTCTTTGTAAGCCCTCTATTCTTATATCTTCGATCAGTACAGATGAATGGATATAAAAAGTTAAAGTTAATAAAATTGTTGATAAAAATTTCTTCAAAATAGCCTCATCACATCATTAATAACTACAAAAACAAATAAAGTCATTATTATTAAATAACTTAGATTGAATAACAGTGTTTTTAGTTTCAAACTTATTGGCGATCCTTTTAGCTCCTCAACTAAGATAAACAATAATTGGCCCCCGTCAAGCATTGGTAAAGGTAAAAGATTAAATGCTCCAAGATTAATATTCAATATTGCCAATAAAAGAAGGAAGGGTATTATGCCATAACTTAGAGAAGTTCCTGCTGCTTCTGTAATACCTATAGGGCCACTAAGAGTATCTAAACCCATGCTTCCAGTGAAAATCATATATAAAAATTTGAATATATTTACTACCCAGAAGATAGTTTGATCAATGCCATAATTTATTGAAGAGAAGAAATCATTATTTTCAGCTATCATTTCAATACCATATGATGTGCCTTCACTTTTCGATGGCAAGTTAATCTGAACTGAATTACTATCTCTTTGAACTAATAAAGATATCTGACCACCATATTGATTCAATAAGTAAATGGCATGTATTTGTGAAAATACCTTATTTGAATTAACTTCTAAAATAATATCTCCTGCTTTCAAACCTGCTAAGTCCGCAATACTACTTTGTTTTACTTTTCCAACTCGAGGCTCAGAATGATCTGGTGCTGTATTTAGGCCAAAATATTCTGAAGGTGCTTCATCATAGTCAAATGTTAGCTCTTCGACTGTTTGTACTAATTCAATATTCTCTTGATTTGAGTAGTCAAAAAGAGTAATTGCTACTTTGCCAGAAGAGCCAGATAAATTTAGAAGCTTAAACTGAAAATCCTGATAATTATTTATTTCTTCATCATTTACTGAAACAACCTTATATAGTCTGTTGTTATCTGCTTCATTTATTGTAGCTGAGACTGAATCATTCTCTTTAGGCGAGAATAATCCAACTAGAATAAATGTAAATAAAGCTAAAATGAAATTAAAGAAAGGACCAGCTAAAATAACTAATGCTTTTTCAAAAGCAGGTCTATTAG
>CENO01122480.1_pt1 | contig 14914 bp, 13 predicted proteins | sample 530271 | NCBI WGS metagenome assembly CENO01 (sample SAMEA2619857, study PRJEB7988) | marine metagenome | biome: marine biome (ENVO:00000447); feature: surface water layer (ENVO:00002042); material: "saline water (ENVO:00002010), including plankton (ENVO:xxxxxxxx)" | depth 5 m | reverse complement strand
CTCCTTCAATTGTTTTTTTGGGGGCAAAGTCGCCTCCCATTATATCTATGCCAATTTTCATAGAAGAGGGTAATTTTAAAAATTACAGATCTTTATTTAGCGTTCGAAGTAACTAACTTACCTCTGTAATAAAGTTTCCCTTCATGTTCATGAGCATGATGATATAAATGTGATTCGCCTGTTTCCTGACAAGTTTTAATTGTTTTTTCACTAGCTTTATAGTGGGTTCTTCTTTTATCTCTCCTTGTTTTAGAGATTTTTCTTTTAGGATGTGCCATATTTTAATTTACTTTAAAAATTTAATTTTTTTAATTCCTTCCATCTCTCATCTACAACCTTTTTCTTAATACTATATTGTTCAATTAATTTTAACATTTCTTGATCACAATTATCTTTTCCATCTTCACATGTTTTTTTGTTTGGAACAGATAAAACAATTAATTCAAACAAAATTTCTTTAACACATAGTCTGTTTGTATTATTTTTAACATAAATAATTTCATCTAAAGATATTTTATTATCATCAGTAGATTCAATTAAGAAGTTAAATGTAGAAGAAATCGGTAATGATATTTTTGAAGAGCATGAGTCACATAACAAATTATTAATATTTCCACTAATCTCAATGCACAAACTATCTCTGTGATCTTTCTTATTCAAAATAACGTTAGCTTCAATTTCAGCATCAGTTATTTCAGATTTGTCAAATAAACTAAAGAACGATTTGTTAATATTAAATTTATATGAGTGCTTACCAATACTAATGTTTTTATATTTAATTTGATAATCACTCATATGAATGAACTTTTAACGAATGCAAAGATATAAATATATTCCAATGAAAATTTTTAGGCATATGATTTCTTTTTTCGTGCTTTAAGTTTCAATAAATAATTTTCGTTGTTTATAAATTTCGCATGCTAAAAAAACTGCTTGTCGAAATGAATTTTCATTAGCAAGTCCTTTTCCAGCTATTTCAAAGGCAGTACCATGAACAGGAGATGTTCGTATTATATCTAATCCTGCTGTAAAGTTTACACCAGAATCAAATGCTAATGTTTTAAATGGAATAAGACCTTGATCGTGATACATTGCTAAAATACCATCAAATGCAGATAGATTTTTAGTAGTAAAAAAACTATCGGCTGAGTAAGGTCCAAATACCAACAAACCTGTATCTTTAGTATCATCAATTGCTGGAATAATAATCTCAATTTCCTCATTTCCAAGCATACCACTTTCACCAGCGTGAGGATTTAATCCTAAAACAGCAATTTTTGGTTTGACTTTACCAAAATCTTTTTTTAAAGAATTGTTTAGTATCAATAAATTTTCAATAATATTTTCTTTGGATATATAGTTTTTTACGTTGGATAACGATGTATGTCCTGTTAGGCATGCAATCTTCATAACTTCACTTACCATAATCATTAGTGAATTCCCATTAAAATTGTTTTGCAAGTATTCAGTATGCCCAATAAAATCACTTTTATTTTTTTGTATCGATGATTTATTAATAGGAGCTGTTACTAGTGCATCTATTTTATTTTTTTTATAAGCATCAATTGCACAATCAATAGAGTTTATTGCGTTGTCGCCACCGTCAATATTTTTCTCTCCTATTTTCACATCAGCTTTATTTTTAAGAGCCTCCAATAAATTAATTTTGTTAGGTTTTAAATTTTTTAAATCTCTTACTACATTGAAATTAACATTATGAATTTGTAATATTTTTTTATGTTGAGATAATATTTCATTTGAACCAAAAATTACAGGAGTACAAAAATCTAACATTCTGTTGTCTTTGAACGTTTTAAGTATTATTTCAATTCCAATACCATTTGAATCTCCAATAGTGATACCTAATCTAGTTTTCATTTTTTGTTTTATTTTTAATGAATTCATATAATAAACGAACACCCATTCCTGTAGCTCCCTTACCTCTGTACCCATACTCTGATTTTGAATACACACAAGATAAGTCTATGTGAATCCAAGGGAAGTCAATAAAATGAGATAAGAACTTTCCTGCAGTTATTGCTCCTGCATATGGACCACCTAAATTTTTTATATCAGCAATGTCAGACTTTATAAGCTCATCATAATCGTCCCAAAATGGAAATTCCGCTAGTCTTTCATGTACTTTCAATCCAACTTTTTTTAGATTCTCATGTTCATCATGTGCATCTTTATGCATACTAACAAAACCATAATTTCCAATAGCAGCTACAGCTGAACCCGTTAGTGTAGCTAAATCAATAACTAGCTTTGGATCATATTTTTTTGCATAACTTAACGCATCAGCTAATAACATTCTTCCTTCAGCATCAGTGTTCATAACTTCTACAGTCTTTCCACTATGCATGGTTATAACGTCCCCAGGAGCGTAGGCGTTTCCTGAAGGCCTATTATCTGTTGCGGGATTTAAACCGATAACATAATAGGGTAATTTATTTGAAGCTATTGCCTGTATTGCACCAATAACTGTTCCAGCTCCACCCATATCTATTTTCATTAAGTCCATAGAATTTGCAGTTGGCTTTAAGCTTAATCCACCCGTATCATAAACAACACCCTTTCCAATAAAAACTATTGGTTTTTTATTTTTTGCATTTTTAGGCTTCCATTCCATTATCGTAAATGTTGGCTCATCTAAACTACCCTTATTAACGGCAAGAAGTCCACCCATTTTCAAGCTTTCAATTTTCTTTTTATTGAACACCTTAGTCTTAATATTGAATTTTTTCCCAATATTTTTTGAGGCATTAGCTAAATCTTTAGCAGTTAGGTGAGAAAAAGGTTCATTCACTAAGTCTCTAGTAAAAAATACTGCATTTATAATATTTTGTAATTCAATAATATCCTGTCTTTCAACTTTTTCACATAAATAAATGGTCTTTAATTTAAAGGCTTGAGGATTGGTTTGATGCTTTAAAAACTGATAACTTGAAAGAGCTAATCCTTCAGCAATCTTTAATGTGAGATTTTTATTCTTATTATTGTTTTTATGATTATCGATAATATGTATTGATGTTAACTCTGATGCTTTTTTAAATAGTTGATGTCCAAGTATTCTAAGGCTTTCGTCTTGCTTATTTTTATTAATATTTTTTTCGTAATTGACTATAAATAATTGTCTGCTATACTGATTAATTTGTGTGATTTCTTTTTTTGATTTTTTTATAAAATTAATTTCAGATATTGTTAGTTTAAACTGGCTTAAATCTGAGTTTTTATCATTTAAAATAATTAAATCATCTTTTTTAGTAAACGACTTTTTCTTTTTGATTAGTATCTTCATAAAATTATGTAATTTTGATTGCGTAAAATTACAATTTTATGGATAAAAAGACTATAGTTTTAAAAGCTCTTAATCAAGAATTCCTAACAATTGAAGAAGGGCTATATTTGTTTGATTATCTTCCAACCCCTGAATTAATGTGGGTAGCAAATGAAATAAAAAAAGATTTGCATCCTTCTAATAAAATCACTTGGCAAATTGATAGAAATGTAAATACAACTAATGCGTGTATTGCAAATTGTAAGTTTTGTAATTTTTTTAGAGTGCCGGGTCACAAAGATGTATATATAACTGATTTAAATACTTACAAAAAAAAAATTGAAGAGACAATTAAGTACGGAGGAGATCAACTTCTATTACAGGGGGGGCACCACCCAGAGCTTGGGCTTGAATTCTATGTAAACTTATTTAAAACTTTAAAAGAAAATTACCCGAAAATAAAATTGCATGCGTTAGGTCCTCCAGAGATAGCACATATATGTAAATTAGGTAATCATTCACATGAATTTGTTCTTAAAAAATTAAGAGATGCCGGAATGGATAGTATGCCTGGTGCAGGAGCAGAAATTTTATCAGATAGAGTTAGAAGATTAATTTCTAAAGGAAAATGTACTGGCCAAGAATGGTTAGATATAATGCGGGCTGCCCATAAACTTGATATTACAACTTCTGCAACTATGATGTTTGGTCATGTTGAGACTAAAGAAGAACGTTTTGATCACCTTGTCAGAATTAGAGAAGTTCAAGAGGAAAAACCAAAAAATGCTAATGGTTTTTTAGCCTTTATTCCATGGCCATTTATGGACGATGGAACATTATTAAAAAAAGTCAAAGGAATAAACAATTCCTGCACTCAAGATGAATATTTAAAAACTATAGCAATCTCAAGAATAATGCTTCCAAACATCAAAAATATTCAAACATCGTGGTTAACCGTTGGTGGAGAAACAGCTCAGTTAACTCTTCATGGTGGTGCAAATGATATGGGTTCAATTATGTTGGAGGAAAATGTTGTTTCAGCGGCAGGAGCTCCACACAGATTCACAGCTAATTCAATTCAAAAATGTATTGAAGAAGCTGGCTTTGTTCCAAAACTTAGAACTCAATTATATAAAGAACGAGTTATGCCAAAAATGGTTGAACAAAAAATAAATTATTGATTATGTTTACTGGAATTATTGAAGATATTGCTACCGTTGTTAATTTAAAAAAAGATAAAGAAAACTTAAATATCACATGTAGTTCAAATATTACTGATGAGTTAAAAATTGACCAAAGTCTATCCCATAATGGAATATGCTTAACAGTTGTAGCAATTGAAAACAATCATTATACTGTAACAGCAGTTAAAGAAACGTTACAAAAAACAAACCTATCCAATTTAAAACTTAATGATAAAATAAATTTGGAAAGAAGTCTGAAGTTAAGTGACAGACTAGATGGTCATATAGTTCAAGGTCATGTTGATCATACAGCAAGTTGTAAAAATATAGTTGAACAAGAAGGGTCATATTTAGTAATTTTTGAATTTAAAAAAAATCAAAATATTATTGTAAACAAAGGTTCTATATGTGTTAACGGTGTAAGTTTAACAGTTGTTGAAGCAAGTGACAACACTTTTAGTGTGGCAATTATTCCATATACATGGAAACATACAAATTTTAAGTATTTTAAAAAAGGTACCATTGTAAACATTGAGCATGATGTAATAGGAAAATATTTGCAAAAAATAGTTGATAAAAATAACAAATGAGAAAGAAAATATTAATACTAGGTTCTGGTGAGCTTGGAAAAGAATTAGTTATTGCATTTCAAAGATTAGGACAGTATGTTATTGCTGTAGATTCATATGAAAATGCTCCTGCTATGCATGTTTCGAATGATTATGAGGTTATAGATATGCTCGATGGTAACATGCTAGACAAAATAGTAGATAAGCATAAGCCTGATATAATTGTTCCAGAAGTAGAATCAATTCGTACTGAAAGATTTTATGAATATGAAAAAAAAGGATTTAAAATTGTTCCATCTGCGAAAGCAGCAAACTTCACAATGAATAGAAAAGCAATTAGAGATCTTGCAGCAAAAGATCTTGGAGTTAAAACAGCAAAATACAGTTATGCTTCAACATATTCAGAGTTTCAAACAGCTATAAAAAAGTGTGGAATACCCTGTGTAGTCAAACCTTTAATGTCAAGTTCCGGAAAGGGGCAATCTGTTATAAAAAGTGTAAGTGATGCTAAATTGGCATGGGATTATGCATTAAAAGGGTCAAGAGGAGATTTGATGCAAGTAATTGTAGAAGAGTTCATTAAATTTGACTATGAAATTACTTTGTTAACAGTTACTCAAAAAAATGGAGAAACATTGTATTGCCCACCAATTGGTCATAGGCAAGAAAGAGGAGATTATCAAGAAAGTTGGCAGCCTAAAATAATGAAAAAAGAATTGCTAAACGAAGCGTGTCAAATTGCAAATAAAATTACAAAATCTTTAAAGGGTAATGGAATATGGGGTGTTGAGTTTTTTATAAAGCAAAACGAAATATTTTTTTCAGAACTTTCTCCAAGACCACACGATACAGGCATGGTAACTTTAGCTAAAACTCAAAACTTCAATGAATTTGAACTTCACGCTAGAGCTATTTTAGAAATTCCAATTAATGAAATAAAACAGTTAAACAATGGTGCTTCAGCTGTAATACTTGCAAGTGAAAAAAATAATGAATACCCTAATTTTGTTGGATTAGAAAATGCTTCAATAATTCCAAACACAGATTTTAAGATTTTTGGAAAACCAAAATCTAGACCATATAGAAGAATGGGTGTTGCTTTAGCGTATGGAAATAATGATGTCGATGAGCTAGTTAAAAAAGCTAAAATGGTAGCCAGTAAAATTATTGTCAAATAGGGTTTTAAAGTTCAGTTCCATAATAAAACTCTAAAACCTTTATTTTAAAGACATAATCGTATTTGCTTTTGATTAGTTCAGATTGAGCATTCTCATATTGTTTCTGAATTTGTAAAAAATCTAATGTATTTATGGCTCCATTCTTAAATCTTTCCTTAGCATAATCATATGCTGTTTCTCTTGCTTGAAAAGTTTTAATTGAAGCTTCAAATGTTTTAGATGCTCCTTGTGCATTTTTTAATGATTGATGGATTAAGTTTTCTAAATCAAGTTTTGCCTGTTGCAATAAATTTTCAGACTTTAAAATGTTTAATTTACTTTTCTTAATACTTGTTTGAGTATTTAAATTATTAAAAACGGGTATTGATAATTGTAATCCATATGTTTTTCCAATATTTTCATCAAATTGAGTTTTTACAGACTCTGAATTTCCAAATAAAACTCTTGAATTGTATGAATAAAATGCATTAACTGACGGATGAATCATAGTGTATGCTAATTCTTTATTTTTTTTTGCAATCTGTAGATTTTTCTCAGCGATTTTAACATCACTTATTTTGTTAAGAGCAGTATTGAATATATCTTGTGGGTCTTTTTTAAGTATAGCTGAATTTGGCAATTCGAATTCATCATAATTTATATCAAAGTTTGAAACATCATCAATTAATAAAATTTGTGCTAAAGAAATTTTAGACAATAAAAAATTATTTTTTGCAACAATTAAATTTTCCTCTTTTTTTGCCAAGTTAGCTTCAATTTCTAATAAATCTCCTTTAGATATTATTCCATTTATATATTTTTCTTTAGCGATTTTTAATTCCTCTTGAGCTACATTTAATTGTCTATTTTGAATATTTACATTTTCATTATTAAATAAAATCTGCAAGTATGAGTTTACAATCAAAAGAGAAATATCTTCTTTAATTTTTTCAGTTTGTAATTTATTAGATTGTTTAATAAGACTTGCTCTTTGAAGGTTCTTTATGTTTGATAAGCCATTGTAGAGGTCTACACCAACACTTAAGGAGCCGTTTGCTGATTGAAGAATTTGATCTGCAAAAAGTCCTGTAGTTATATCTTGTGTTAATCCACTACTCCAGGAATTATTTGCACTAATATTAATATTTGGTAAAAAATCTCCAACAACACTTAATCTGTCTGCTTCACTTAACTTCAGTTCAATTAAAGAATTTTTAATTGAAATATTTTTTTCAATTCCTCTATAAATACATTCTTTGAGAGTATAAATATCTTGTCCATTTACACTTTTAAAAGTGTAAATTGTTAAAAGCAATAAGTAAAATAGATTTTTTATACCTACCATTTAGAAATTTTATTAGGTTTTGTAATATCCCATACTTTGATTTTATCTTCACTTTCAACTCCAGAAATAATTTCAATATTTATTCCATCAGATATTCCAATTTCAATATTTTTTCTAATAAAGTTTTGTTTACTAGTTTCAATTTCAACATATGGCTCCTTAGTTTTTAAATCGTATTGTATTACAGCTTCAGGCAAAGCATTTACATTGGTTTTGCTGTTTGTAATAATAGTTGCATTAGCACTATATCCAGCTCTAACAATATATTCATCGTCAAGAAAAACCTCTCCTTCAATTTTAAATTGAACAGCACCAGCTTCATCAACACCTTTTGGTGCAATAAATACTAATTTAGCTGGATAAAACTTTTGCTCGATTGCGGCAAGTGTTATAATTAAGTCCATATTTTTTTCTAGCTTACTTACTTCACCTTCATCAACTTTTCCCTCAAAAATCATAACATTTAAGTTTGCAATAGTTGCAATAGTAGTTCCTTGATTGAAAGTGTTAGCTTGAATTACTTGGTCACCTTTTTTTACAGGTATTTCTAAAATTGTCCCTGAGACTGTTGCTCTAACATTGGTGTTGGCAATACTAGATCCTTCAGTAGACCCTAATTTAATTATTTGCAAATCACTTTCTGCATTAGTTAAATTTTGTTGAGCTTGATTATATTGTAATTCAATATTATTAAATGCTTGTTCTGAAATTATACTTTGGTTAAATAATTTTTTATTTCTGTAATATTCTATTTCAGCATTATTAAATACAATCTCAGCATTCTTAAGACGCCCCTCAGCATTATTTAATGCTTGCTCATCTGGCACTACTTTAATAATTGCTAATAAATCACCCGCTTTAACTTCATCCCCTTCGTTGATTAAAATTTTATCTATAATCCCAGGTATTTGAGGTTTAATTTCTACTTCATCTTTAGGAACTACCTTACCAGTTGCTACTATTTTAGTTTCAATAGTTTCTTTTTGTAACTTGACAGTTTTATATTCAGTGATGTCTTTTTTATTTGATTTAATAAAAAATAAGGTTGCAAATATTATTCCTAGTATTAAAAATAATACAATAATTTTTTTAAAATACTTCATTTTTTCATTTTTTTATTCATCTCTTAGCGCATCAATTGGCCTTATACTTATTGCTTTTTCTGCTGGAACAAAACCTATCAATGTTCCTAGCCCAATCATCATTAAAAGTGCTGCAAATATATAATTTAAAGGGACAGTGGCATTTGTAAATGGAATATCTTCTAGATTTTGTGTTGCAATATTAATAACATATAAAACAAATGCTCCTAGAATAATACCAATAATACCAGCTACAACTGTTAAGAAAACAGATTCTAGTATTATCTGTTTTCTTATGTGATTTGGACTAGCACCAATAGCTCTTCTAATTCCAATTTCTTTGGTTCTTTCTTTAACAGAGATTAATAATATATTTCCAATACCTATAACACCTGCAATTATTGTTGCCACTCCAATCACCAGTGAAATAAACGACATACCATTCGCAAAATTTTTAATTCTTGTAAATAATGCCCCTAAGTTAAATGCACCAATAGCTCTTTCGTCATCTGGGTGAACATTATGAATCTTTTTTAATAAATTTTTAACTTGTCTTTCAACCTTTAAAATATCTACATCATCAAATCCTGCAATTAGTAAAAAGCCAACTATATCACCAGTATTATATAATCTCTTGAATGTTGAGAAAGGAACATGAATATCTCCATCATCTGCAAAGCTACCCCCTCCTTCGTCAACAAATTTATGTATACCAATTACTTTAAAATAAATATTATTAATATTTATATACTTTCCAATAGGATTAATATCATCTGAAAATAGTTCTTTTTTAGTTCGCTCACCAATCACACATACTTTTCTTTCTTCTTTAATATCTAAATGATTGATAAATCTTCCACCATCATAAATATCTTTTTGGGAAACAACTTTTAAAATTGGATAATCTCCGTAAATATTATATGTTCCGTTCCTTTGACCATTTGTTACGCTCGCACCTTGTGAACCCCAATTTCCTTTTTGGATTCTTGGAGCAATATATTTAATTTCTGGAATTTCCATTTTTAGTGTTTCAACATCATTTAATTTAATGTTCCATTTTCTGTCAATTTTAAATCCTAAATACGGGATACTAGTGTTTTGAGTCCAAACAAACAAACTATTTGATGAAATTCTTTCAAATCTTTGTTCAAAACCATTATCAACTCCTTTTGCAATTCCAGAGAGCAAAATATATAAAAATATACCCCATAAAACACCAATTATAGTTATAAGTGTACGTAATTTGTTTTGTCCAATCGAACCAAATATTTCTTGCCAAGTGTCTTTGTCAAATATTGTCATAATTTACTCTTGTTGTAATGCTATGATAGGCTTAATCTTTGCCGCTCTTCTTGCTGGTAGATATCCTGCTAAAGCACCGAAGAATATTAAAATTACAGTTGCCCAAATAGCGTGATGAGTTTCAATATAAGGACTTGAAATAAAATATTTTACCATCAAACTGTCTCCAATACTATTAAGTATAAAAATTGCTAAAATAAGTCCAATGTAACCTGATACAATAGTAATAAAAATAGATTCCTGAAGAATCATTAGTATAATGCTCTTGGGCGTAGCGCCAATTGCTTTTCTTATGCCAATTTCTTTGGTTCTTTCTTTTACAACAAATACCATTATATTGCTTATGCCTATTACTCCAGCTATCAAAGTTCCAATGCCAATAAATGAGATTATAATATTTAGAACCTTAGCAAATTTTCTAGAATTTTCTTGTTCTTCTCCTGTATTACTTAAGTAAACACCTCTATTATCATTAGGAGAAATTACTTTTTTATTCTTTAAATATTTTTCAATTTCATTTTCTAATAATAAAGAAGCTCTATAGCTCATATTTTTATCATATACAACAATCATTTGATCAATCTCATCAGAATTTGTAATTTGTTGTCTAGTAGTGTATGGCACATATAAATTTCTTTCTTCTCTGTCACCACCTTCATCTTGAAAAACTCCTACTATTCTCCAGCTTCTACCACTTTCAGTAATATATTTACCCACTGAATTTTTTCCGTCAAATAAATCTTGTTCAACTAATCGACCTATAACTACATGTTTTTTTTTATTTAAAATATCTCCTTCATTTAGATATCTCCCTCGCATAATAATTGTTTTTTCTGCTGCTTTATGACCAGGAGATACTGCTCTTATTTGATAATTATTATATTTATTTTGATATGTTACAAGTGAATAATACGAATTCCTAACAACCACATCTTCAACTTGATCTTTAAATTCAAGTTTAAGATCTTCTAAATCAGAGTTTTTAAATATAATTTGTCTATTTGATTCAAAGCCACGATATGGAATAGATGTTTTACTTGGGTATACTCTAATTGTATTAACTTGATCATCAGTAAAAAATTTAGAAAAGCTATCTTCAAGTCCATTTCCTAAACCGAATAGTATAATAAAAATTAAAATTCCAATAGCTACCGTAAAACCTGAAAGAAAAGTTCGCAGTTTATTTTTTTTAATAGTATCAAAAATTTCTTGCCAAATATCCTGATTAAACATACTAGCTATTTTTTTTGTCTCTAGTTATCACACCATCTTTTAATGTAATAATTCTATTGCACATATTTGCTATGTCTTGTTCATGAGTAACAACAAGAATTGTTTTCCCTTCAGTATTAATTTTTTTAATCAATTGCATTACTTCTTCGGATGTTTTTGAATCTAACGCTCCGGTTGGCTCATCTGCTAAAAGGACTTTAGGTTTAGCGGCTAATGCCCTTGCAATTGCAATTCTTTGCTTTTGTCCTCCAGATAATTCATTTGGAAGATGATTAGCCCAGTTTTCCAAACCAACATTTTTTAGGTACTCTAATGCAATTTTATTTCTTTCATTTCTAGAAACACCTTGATAAAAAAGTGGTAGGGCAATATTTTCTATAGCTGTCTTGTAGTTAATTAAATTGAATGATTGAAAAATAAAACCTAAAAATTTATTGCGATATTGAGCAGCTTTAGTTTCATTTAAGTTTTTGATTAAAATATCATCTAAAATATATGATCCTTCATCATAATTATCTAGCATACCAATAATATTCAATAGTGTTGATTTTCCAGAGCCTGAAGAACCCATAATTGCCACTAACTCTCCTTCCTTGATATTTAAATCTATTCCTTTTAGTACATGTAAAGTGTTGTCTCCGATTGGATAAGATTTATGTAAATTTTCAATTTTAATCATTTTATTTTCTTCTCAACCCAATCTCCATGCCTCTTAATTAAGTTAATTAATGCCTCGACTGCCAAATCTTCATCAATATTTTTCTCAACAATTTCTTTTTCTTTATACAATGTAATTTTTCCAGGCCTTGTCCCAACATAACCATAATCAGCATCTGCCATTTCTCCAGGACCATTTACAATACACCCCATAATTCCAATTTTAACACCTTTCAAATGATCAGTAACTTTTCTAATTTTGGCGGTAGTTTCTTGTAAATCAAAAAGTGTTCTACCACATGATGGACACGAAATATATTCAGTTTTAGAAATACGTGTTCGAGTTGCTTGTAATATACCAAAAGAAAGTAAATTAATATTTTGGTCTGATGTACAATTTTCTGAACAAATAAATATCCCATCCCCTAAGCCATCAATTAATAAAGCTCCTATATCAGATGATGAGTATAGTTGTAAATCTTCATAAGGTAAGTTTTTGTATCTTCTGCGAATAACAACAGGGCAGTCAATTTTTTCATTCATTAAATCAATAAATAATTTTCTTTGTTCAGCGATTCCATTCTTATTAAAAGTATCAATTACTATAACAGCTGTATCGTCTGATTTCAGTTTATTTTTTATTTTTTCAGTAAGTTCAGTTAAACAGACATAGATAAAATTAAGAACACTAGATTTTTCTTTTGAGTTTGTATATTCTTTAGCATCCATACACGGATACCCCTTTTTATGTTTTTTCCAACTGTTATAATTATATATAACCCCTAATGTGCCAGGAACTTCAAAATCAAGTTCGTGATCACCAACATATAAATAATCAGCTGCCATATCAGAAATATGCCATTTGTCTAGAGGGACTGAGTAGCTATAACCCAAAGAAAACAAAGATGCAGGAGTAATTTTTTGTTTTAATGAGAAATCTGCTTTAATAATAGGGACATTGCTTCCTCCAATATTCAATATCGTTTTTGTTTTTCTGCGCTTATATTCGAAAGGATTAATAGGAGATTTTTTTATTTCCTTAATATGAGAATGATTTTCAATATCATCAAAATTAGCAAGAAGTTTTTCAGCTACAGGAATTTCTTCTTCAGGAGGTTCTGTAAGAGAAACTCTTATAGTGTCACCAATTCCATCAGCAAGTAGTGAACCAATTCCTACAGCTGATTTTATTCTACCATCTTCAGCTTCGCCAGCCTCTGTAACTCCTAAATGTATTGGATAGTTCATATTTTCTTTGATCATTTCATATACTAACATTCGATATGCTTGTACCATAACTCTAGTATTTGATGCTTTCATCGATAATATTATGTTATGAAAGTCTTGCTCTTGACAAATTCTTAAAAATTCCATAGCAGACTCTACCATTCCTTTTGGAGTATCGCCATACCTACTTAGAATTCTATCAGATAATGAACCATGATTGGTGCCAATCCTCATGGCAGTGTTATTTTTTTTGCAAATCTGTACTAAAGGAAGAAATTTTTCTTGGATTCTTGTAAGTTCATCTTCATAGGATTTATCTGTATATTCTATTTCTTCGAATTTTTTTTTGTCAGCATAATTGCCTGGATTAATTCTGACTTTTTCTACTAATTTTGCGGCAATCTCAGCGGCATTAGGTGTAAAATGAATATCTGCTACAATAGGAGTATTGTAACCTCTTTTTCTTAACTCAGCTTTGATGTTTTTTAAATTTTCAGCTTCTTTCTTACTTGGGGCTGTTATTCTAACTAATTCACAACCAGCTTTAATCATTCTGATTGATTCCTCAACAGTTGCAATAGTATCCATTGTATCAGTAGTAGTCATTGACTGTATCCTGATAGGATTAATTCCTCCAAAAGCAAGCTTACCAACAATAACTTCTCGAGTTTTAAATCGAGAAAATGAAGTTAACGAATTACAATATTTCATTATTGTTTTACAATCTTTTTATAAATTTCAACTTTAGGACTTTTAATTTTAATAGTGTAAAGTCCAGCAGAATATTTTTCAAAATTTATACTTTTTCTAATAAAATGTGAATTGATTTTTTCAGAATAAATAATTTTACCCATCTGATCAATGATTAATAATGTTGAATTATTTCCAACGTATCCGTCAATAAAAAAACTTTCATTTGCAGGATTTGGATAGACATTAATATTTTCCTTTAGGTTATCTGAGATACTAAGAGGATTTGATGCAATCAAAAACTCATGATGAATAAATGACCCAAAATCAAGCTCAAAAGTTTTAAACCAGTTATGGTATGTCCAAGGTGTTGCTGAAGTGTCAATGAAGGGTTGAAGTCTCCTAAATCTCAGCATACCTCCACCATCATTATTTCCCCAAAAATCTAAACCGTCGTTATCAATATCAGTAACTTTAAAAGTGTAACATCCATCACTTAGGTTAATAGTATCTTTAAATTGTGTATTGGGCGGTAAATTATTCCAAGTATAAATAGGATTACTTTGACTATCAATTATTTCCCATGAAGTTTCGGAAACACCACCAATTGTGCCGTTATTTGTTTGGGACCAAAAAGTAAATATTCTAGGGTATTTTGGTGCAGGAGTAAATTCTTTAGACATCGAGTTATTATATTGATAGCTATCATTATTGTTGTTTGGATTTGAAATATCAACGTAGAATTTATTGTTACTTGCTATGTTTTCAAAGGTAACGACTTCTCCAAGTACTTCTCCCTGATTATAATCAATTGCGTTCCAGAAAGAAGTATTTATTGGCAGTTCTACAATTTCTTTTTCTAAAAACTCAAGACTTCCAGTCCAATTATACGAAGTTGGAGTAGAATCATCATTAATCCAATATTCTATTTTTAAAGAAGTTAATGTTGTATTTCCTGTATTTTGAATTACAATTTTTGGGTTATTACATGTGGGGTTTTGCCTCGAATCTTTAATTTCATTACTTGGAGATAGAATATCAACTATTGAAGCGTCTAATGAAAAGTTAGCAGGACCATAACTAACTAATTGATTGCTAACCCAATAGTTTGATGTTCCCCCGGCAGTTACTACTCCATAATCAATATTATGAAGTTGAGCTGGGCTTACTAAATTTGTTATATCAATT
>CENO01223257.1_pt1 | contig 14915 bp, 8 predicted proteins | sample 530271 | NCBI WGS metagenome assembly CENO01 (sample SAMEA2619857, study PRJEB7988) | marine metagenome | biome: marine biome (ENVO:00000447); feature: surface water layer (ENVO:00002042); material: "saline water (ENVO:00002010), including plankton (ENVO:xxxxxxxx)" | depth 5 m | reverse complement strand
CTAGTGCTTCACGGCATGGGGGTTCGAGTCCCTCCACCCGCACTTTTATTTTCTCCTAATCCAAATTTCATGAATTGGATCTCCTTTGCTACTAAATCCCATATGATTCCACTCACCATTATCTAATTTAAATTCAAAATCAAGTTTAGCACCAACCCTTGAATCATCCCTTGAGAAAAACTCAATTTGTTCAATGTATTTGCCCTTGACTGTGAGATAAGTTCCTCCACCTGTTCCCATGAATTGTCTCGTTTCAGTATTGTAGGCTATCCACTGAAATCTACTGCCTGACAAAATTTTCATTGTTTTCCTAGGTTTGTCAATACTCCTTGTGCTTTTCACACCATTTCTAAATCTTCCGGACATTAACCATGCACCATTAAGTTGACCTGGGCTCCCATCATCAATTCTCTTCCAAGTCTTACCCGAATTAATATTGGTAACTGTATTGTCTTTTATATCAAGCTCAAATTTTATTGTGGATCCAACTTTTTCTTGATCTCGAGTATCGAATTCAATTTTTTCAGTTAAAGTACTACCATCAAGAAACCATGATCCCCCATTGGTTGATATAAATTTTCCATTCGAACTGTCAAATACACTTGTTGATTTAAAGCCTTCGCTAAAAATTACAACATGCCTGTGTGTACTGCCATCTGAATTTGTTTCATATTTTTCCCAAGCACCAATAATTGATTGGGAGTTCAGAAATTGAGAAGATAAAATAAGAACAAAAAGTTTTAATTTATTCATTTTGAATTGATTTGATAATACTGTTTATTGATACTAGGTTGTCATCAATAAATTTACTGTTAATTATTTTAATTTCTTTTAATTTATCAGCATTGAATAAAAGCTCATTTACAGTATTCTTTAGCTGTTTTGAATTTTGTACGCTAAAACCGCCTTTTAGTTTAATTAATGCTTTAGCTTCATTTGAAAATTTGAAATATTTTCCAAAAATTACAGGATTTCCATAGACACAAGGTTCCAGTATGTTGTGTAACCCCTTTTTTTTGAAACCACCACCTACATATGAGATATTTGAAAATTTATACAAATACTTTAGTACACCTATTGAATTTACTATAAGTATATTACTTTGTGCATTATATATATAATCACTTAGTAGATTTACTTTGTTATTTAGTCTTGATTTTATTCTGCTTATATTTTTTTCTGATACATCATGCGGTGCAATTATGTATTTCACATTTTTATTAATTTTTTCACTTATATACTCAAATATAATCTCTTCATCTCTTTCCCAAGTACTGCCAAATACTATACATTTGTCTTCTCCTAAATAATTAATCAGAGCTTTATTATTATACTTTTCCTTCTTTTGGATTTTTGCTCTGTTAAATTTCAGATTTCCTGTATATAATGCACGATCAACCCCTATCTTTTTCAGTTCTTGCTCACTATTTTCATCTTGCGTAAATATCTTAGTATATTTTTTTAAAATCACTCTAAATATTCTTGAATTATATTTATTATAAACATAATTTACTAGGTAAAATTTTACATTTTCTTTTTTGAGTTCGTTTATATAATTAGGCCAAATTTCTGATTTTATAAATACCGCAAATCTTGGTTTAAAAATCTTGACCAACTTTTTTGCATTCCCACTTGAATCTATTGGCAGAAAGTATGTTTTACTTATCTCATCTATTCTATCTTTTAATTTAAAACCAGACTCAGAAAAAAATGTTAATATTATTTCATTATCAAAAGTTTTCTTGATTTCTTTTATTAGTGGTATTGCTAACTCATATTCACCCAGTGATGCTGCATGCATCCAAATATATTTTTTCTTTCTATCTAAATCATTATCTATTTCTTGAAATAAATTCTCTCTAACTTTTAAAAAACGAATGATTCTTTTTGAAAAAATGGATAATGTTGGTAAGAGAATTTTATCAATAAATTCAATTAATATATTGTAGAGAATATTCATTTATTGAGCCGATTCAACATGTACTTCCCTGTTAATCTTTCTTATCAAACCACATAAGACTTTACCAGGGCCTATTTCAGTAAAGTTTTTAGCTCCAAGATTAATCATATTGACCACTGAATCAGACCATTTTACTGGTGATACCATTTGATCTATTAAATTTTTTTTGATTTCATTTTTATCAATAACACCATTTCCAGTCACATTTTGAAAAATGGGACATATAGGTTCATGAAATTCAATTGAATTTATATACTCCTTGAGTTCTTTTTTAGCATCACCCATTAACTCTGAATGAAAAGCACCACTTACACTTAGTTGTATACTTCTTTTAGCCCCCATATTGTTAAAGAGGATACAAATTTCCTTGATTGCTTCAAATTCACCAGAAATAACTACTTGTCCTGGGCAGTTTAAGTTTGCAGCCACAACATATTTATTGAATTTTTCACATTCATTGATAATTGTTTTATCATCCAAACCCAAAATTGCAGCCATAGTCCCACGATTATTCTCACAAGCTTTCTGCATTGCATTAGCACGTGCAGACACCAGTTTCAAGCCATCATCAAAATTAATTGTCCCATTAGCCACTAATGCCGAAAATTCACCAAGAGAATGACCAGCAACAAAATCTGGTTTAATTTTAGGATCAAACTCCCTAAGTTTTGCTATAGAATGAACAAATATTGCAGGTTGTGTTACCTTGGTTCTCTTCAAATCTTCATCTGTTCCTTCAAACATAATTTTTGACAATGAAAAACCAAGAATTTCATCAGCCTTATCAAATAATTTCTTAGCAGATTTTGAATTTGAGTAAAGTTCTTTACCCATACCAGGAAATTGTGATCCTTGCCCTGGAAAAACAAATACATTCATTTAATTAAATTTATCATATGTTATAAAACTAAAATTATAATCATGATTTTCGATATCAAACATTTTTATTTTTTTCACCTCTTTCCATATTTCTTTGTCTATCTCTGGAAAAATGGTATCACCCTCAAAATTGTGATGTACCCTGGTAAGCTCTATTCTTTTAGAATATTCAAGTCCTAGTTTGTATATTTCACCACCCCCAATAATAAAAGGTTGTGGATCATCTTTACAAACCTTCAGTGCATTTTCAATTGAATCAACAACCACTATGTTTTCAGCTGTATAATTTTTATTTCTTGTGATAACAACATTGGTTCGATTTGGTAAAGCTTTAGGCATGGATTCAAAGGTTTTTCTCCCCATTATCACATGATGCCCTTTTGTTAAATTTTTAAACCTAATTAAATCTTTACTTAGATGCCATATCAATTTGTTATTATCTCCTATAACATCATTCTCGGATGCGGCGACAATAATAGTTACCATTTGGTTTGAGTTGTTCGAATTTGATTCGGCATAAATTTTTGATTCAATCTCAATATCTTTTCTTAAAGACTTAATTTTTTCTTTTTGTATTTCAATTAAATGACTTTTTTGATTCGAAACCCATTTCTTATTTATAATCTTTTTTGAAATAAAAACATCAAATAAATGATAAAGTAATATAAATGTCCATATTAATAGGACCCATATAGACCACGAGTAATTGAAAATTGATAAATTTTCACCAACTGCTAAAACTAAATCTACAAATAAAAAAAATCCCGAGATAAAAAGATAAAATATAAAATGCCTATATACATTTTTTTTCTGCCTTATTCTACTTTGCGCATTCTCCAATAATTCTATTGTTTCATTATCAATACTGGAATTATTATCGCCAAACATAGAATCACAAAAGTAGGTGATTAAATTTACTTTACAATCCTAGTTTGCTACAGTAAATTTAGAAACACCCGAATCAGAGTTACTTCCGGAATTATCTTTTGTTATTATCTTCCAATAGTAAACTCCTAGGTCAGAAATATTTTGAGTAACTTTTGTAGACGTGATATTTGATTGAATTTTTGTTGTTGGTGGATTGGATGTGCTCAAATAAAGATCATAAGTTAACGTATCACCTGTGTCTACATCACTTCCTGACCATTCAAACTCAATACTTCCAGGCGCTACTGTTGCTTCTGCTGTTGGCTTTATAAGGTCAGCTGGGAAGGGAGCGTAGTTTGAGGTTTGATCTCCTTTAAGATAAAATTTCCATTTCTCACTTTCTGCCGTATCACTTGACGAGTTAGACGATGAAACTATATACCAAGAATATGGTTGTCCCCTTTCTAGTTGTATAGTAATCGTTGTTGAGGTTGTGCTTTGAGATATTACGGACTGTGTTAATAGGTTTTTTACATTAATGGTGTAAGTATCTGTGTACTGGGATGAATTCCATCTAAACTCAACATTCTCACCGTCAAGACATTCAGTGTTATTAGCTGGTGAAACAAGAGTTGTTGAAGTGGGAGGATTGATAGGATCCGGTGGATCTACATTACCACCTCCTCCATCGTCTTTTCCTCCGCATGAGATTACAATTAACGAAATAAGAATTAAGAAGGTAAAGTATAGTTTTTTCATATTATTTTTTTACAAGTTTTGCAGTTTGTCTTACAGTTTTTGAGTCTACCTTTATGTAGTAGAGGCCTGGTCGCAGATTTGATACTTGAAGGTCGATTGATCTGGAATTAGTTATGTTATTATCCTTTATCCATATTAATCTTCCTGCATTATCAAACATACTTACAGATACCTCTTCATCGTTTCCACCAATCCAAAGATTGGTAGTATTAATTGCTGGGTTTGGACTCAACAAAATATCCTCGGAATTGAATACAGTTTCTTCATAGGTGCCCTGACATTCTTTATCCCCAACAACTTTGATGAAGTTTAGTCCTTTGACTAAGTCAAGCTTAAAGTTGGAATTTGATGTCTTGTATACTGTATTATTATGGGTTATGGTGTAACTGCTACTTCCGTTAAAATCAAGATTCATTGTGTTAGAATCGTTGGCGATAGCTGATAGAACTGTGATATCTTGCGGTTCAGTAATTACGACATTAAAACATTGCTCAAAGTTGGGTATTGAGCTCGTAGTAAAACATATTCTATAGTCACCAGCTTCAATGCTATTTTTTGACCATTCATTAGATTGGATTAGCTCTGGAGCAAAATTAAAACCACTTGGCCCACCACTGATTGAAATCGTGAATTTCATGTCATTTGGAATAACATCTGAATTAATCGATAGATTTATCTCACCATTGTTAGAACTTCTACATGTCTCATTTTTTGTATTTAATGAAAATACGTTTTGTGGTATCGGATTAGGATCACAAACATCCCCAATTCCGTCATTATCAATATCAGATTGATCTGTATTGGGAGTTTCAGGGCAGTTATCAATATCATTATTAATACTATCCTCATCATTATCATTTGATGTCACTTTTAGGGTAATATCAAACTCTCTCGATTTACTTTCTGATTTAGCCTTAAATTTCAAATCATAGGTACCAAGATTTGCATCATTACTAATACCAATTTCTACACTAAGAGTTCCATCCGAGTCAACAATATATTTTTGACTAGGTGTATAATTTACTGTTGAATTTGTAGGAAGACCCTCAATAGAAAATTCAACTTCCTCATTAAAATCATTGTAAACATTATAGTTTACATCAAAACTTTTTGATGTTCCCTTGAGAATTTCTAAATATGTTGTATTGGAATTTATTGTGAAAGTAGGCTCGCTATTTTGAAAAACACCTGAGTAAATTCCAAGTCCATAAGTCGAAGCAAAGACTTTGTTATCACCTTTTCTTAAGTCCATATCAGTGACCCTAACATCTTTCATCCCCGCATATGCTTGCTTCCAAGTAGGATTACTTGAACTAAAATTATTTGTAAACCAAACTCCTAGTTCAGTTCCAACAATAACCTCGTCTTCATCAAGCGGACTCTGAATAATATTATAAACTGGAAGATCTGGCAAGTCGCCTTCTTTGGCTGACCAATTTTCTCCTCCATCATTACTATACCATATACTTTCTACCCCGTAATTGTAGAATGTCACAAATATGTGGTTTTCATCTTTACCAAATTCGATATCAGAAATACTACCAACAAAACCATCTCCAGTAATTTGTACTTTTTGTTGATTATTTGGGTTATTTGCATTACTTACTTTGTAAAGTTGACCAGCATCGCTACCAACATAAAGTATTGATGATTGTGTATTAAAAGGTGAAACTGTTAAAGCAGAAGTATTTGTACCTAATCCATTAATTACATATGTGTCTTTAACGGTTCCTCTACTACCAGAAAAATCATCCCAATTATGGTAAGCTCTTACATTACCATTACCAGCATTGGAATATATGACTCCAAAGTTTGAGTCAAGCGCTTGTTTATTAATAAAATCTCCTTCATCATCATCATTTGACGAAATTCTCCACCAAAGACTTCGATTATTTGTTCCGGGGTTGTTCATGTTCAAAACGTAGTTGGAGTTGTTGTATGTATGAGCATAAACTATGTATTTATTGTCATTTTTTTGAGAAAACATTGTCCCCGCACCATCACCACTACCAAAGTCATTTCCTATACTAAATCCATTATCGTTATCTGCCTGAATGGACGTTCCGTTATCCTGCATACCACCAGCGAAAACATCTTTGTGACCACTGATTGTAGTCACCAGTGTGTAAACATATGCTCCATCACCATTATCAGCTGTGGGATCCCATGAACCAACTAACGGATCATCACCGTATACATTGGTCGTATAATTATCAAACATTCCTACTGGTGCGACAGCAACAGTATAATACTGAGCAGTATGAAATTTGTTATTTCTAGGTAAAATTGAACCTCCACTAAAGTATCCAATTCCACCATCGTTTCCGAATAGAATAAGGTTAGGGTTTTTATCATTAAAAATAACTGAGTGTTGATCAGCGTGTAAATATTGGGCGTCTCTACCGCTTCTATTTGTTAAAACTCCCCAGTCATTTCCTTGATTGGTTGATTGAAATAAATTAATTCCTCCAATGAATGCGATGGCTGGGTCTGTTGGATGGGCACCGAGCGATATACTGTAATATGATTGGCCTCGACCAAAATCATAATCTGGTACACTTGAATCAGGGTCTACTGGTGGATCAAGAGCTTGAAAATTTCCTGCTATCCAATCAGCAATAGTTCCTCTGTATATGTTTGGGACTACCCTAATGAATCCATCTCCTGTACTTTTTGGAGCTATTGCTAGGGCAATTAGTTTATTATCAGCTGTGAAGGTAATTTCTGTTCTTCTTGCAGGATCATTATCATGTCCTCTGATTTCATTAATAAAAGTTGCAGCGGAACCTTCTTCATTTAATCGATAAATTTTTCCTCCGCCTTTGGGCGGATTATTTATCCAATCACCAACCAGTTTGTATTCTGAGCTCATCGTCGATGACACCCAAAGTCTATTATCTTTATCAAGTTCCATATCCATTGGCACGACAGTTTTATTGTGAATGTCATTATCAACATCTATCGGATGATAAAGTTCTATTTTAGTCCAGTTGATTCCATCAGTAGTCTTGTAAATGCCATCATGTGCCGATCCTAAAACGGTGCTTTGATCAGTACCCCTTGTTCCAAGAATTCTTGTCCATAATCTTGAAGCAGCAGCAACGTAGACCTCCGATGTACCTTCATTATCCCTAACAACAACATCATTTATAAAGAATAACCCCGGCACTATATCCAGACCTGAAACACCAATATTGGTCTTTTTGATAATTCTAACATCTGTTTTACTGTTTGAGATGTAATTTTTTATTTTATTTCCATCAGCAGATTTTATATAGATTGATGGTATTGTGATTGAAGATATATCACCACTTCCTGGACCCATGGTAATTAGATCGTCAGTCCATCCTGATTCTCCAGTATCTTTGTTATACACGATTACAGCTTTGGCTCCAGCGTTTTGTCCTTCAGTGATTTTTTTGAAATAATCACAATTGCTTGAATTAATTGAGCCATCTTCTATCAGTACTATTTTTCCTTGAATATCATTTGAATTTGATAATGTAGAGCATCCATCAATTGGATTGGCAACAATTATCTCATTTTCAAGATAACTTAGTGGCGGACCTGGAAGATTTGGTCCAAAACTAGCCTGAAGGAAGCCTATTGGATTTTCATCTGTTTGTGTTGTAATAACTAGTTCATTAACTTCACTCTTAAAAACCTCCTCAGAGTCTGATCTACCACCAAAAATATTTTCCCAAGTAGCACCAGCATCAGTAGATCTCCAAAGACCATTTCCTAAGGCATCTCCACCGGTGTAATGCTCACCTGTGCCAGCATAAAAAGTTGTTGGATTATTTGGGTCATATGTCAATACAGAAATGGGCAAATTTCTTGGTACTCCTTGAACCATGTTCCACTCAGAATTTTCATCTTCAATATTTTCATTAACAAAAATTCCACCACTTACACCTCCAGCAAAAACCTTCTTATTGGATGAGTCGTTGGGATCGAACATAATTCCGTTGGTTCTTCCTGCAATGTTGGTGGGACCCCTCGGAACCCATGCCATGTCTGGATTTTCTCCGGGCACACCTGCAACTCTAATTTTTTCTAAACCTTTTAAATCTTCCTGTATTTTAAACAAGTTTTCTGTTCTCGGTCTTCCAAGAACTGGATCCATTGTTAATTCCCATATCCTATCATTGTATGGATTTGGCGGTAGTTTAAGTTCTTTTCTTTCCGACTTGGAGAGCTTTTTAGTATGTTTAAATGGGCTATTTTTTAAATTAATTTGATGTAATGCTCTTAAATTCTCGATTTCATTATTGTAGTTAGACTCATAAATAAAAGCTATTAGGAAAATTAAGAGGGCAATATGCTTTATTTTTTTTTCAAACATGGATTAGTAAATATATTTTATTTTTTGACAAGTTTTGCAGTCTTTTTAACTGTTTCTGAATCAACTTTTATGTAATACAAACCAGGTCTTAAATTAGAGACTTGTATATCTATGTTTCTTGAACCGTTCATACCATTTGACCTTACCCACAATAACCTACCAGCACTATCAAACATACTAATATTTACCTCTTCATCATTACCACCAACCCAAAGCGTAGATGAATTAACAGTCGGATTAGGACTTAAGAGAATTTCCTCAGAATTAAAAATGGTTTCTTCATATGTGCCTTGGCATTCTTTGTCGCCAACAACCTTAATAAAGTTTAGCCCCTTATCAAGAGTAAGTATAAATTCAGAGTCAGAGGTTGTATAGTATTTGTTGTTATGAATAATGTTATAGTTGGCACTTCCATTTAGATTAATATTTAACTCCTGAGTATCTTCTCTTTTTTCAGTGAAAACTGAAATATCATCTGGCTCATTGATTAAAACATTAAAGCATTGTTCATAATTGGGAAGTGAGGTTGAGGTTAGGCATACTTCATAACTACCTGCCTCAAGGTTACCTAATGACCATTTGTTACCCAAAATGGATTCAGGGTTGTGTAAGAAACTAACAGGACCACTTTTCACATGAACTGAAAACTTGATTCCAGGAATATCATCTTCTAAAATTGAAATACTCAATCTACCATCATCAGACGATTTGCAGGATTCATCAGTCGTTTGAAGAGTAAATACATTTTGTGGTATCGGATTAGGATCACATGCATCACCAACTCCATCGTTATCTAAATCTGACTGATCAGGGTTAGCTGTGGAAGGGCAGTTATCATTTTCATTAAATATACCATCGTTGTCAAAATCATCAGACAATATATCTAATGTAATATTTGCGCTAAGTGATTGGGTTGAGCTTTTGGCAGTTACTTCAAGATCGTATGATCCCGAAACTTCCTCACCACCAACATCAATGGTAACAATTACAGTTCCATCCTCACTTATGGTAATTATATCACTCGGATTGTATGATTCAGTAGTTAGGGATGGTAGGTTGATTACATCAAATGTTACTTCTTCATTAAAGCCTCCCTTGACTTCATAATTAATATCAAAGGTGTCCGAATTTCCTTGTCCAATTTTTAAAACTTTTGGATCAACACTAATGGACAAAGAAGGTTCTACAACAACTTCCTCTTCGGTGAAAACGCCAGAATATATTCCTAAACCATATGTAGCTGCAAAAACTTTGTAATCATCTCTCATGTCCAAATCTGTAATTCTCACATCACTCATTCCAGAATTTGCTCTTGACCAGTCTGGGTTGTCTGATTCAAAATTCTTCGTATACCAAACGCCTAATTCAGTTCCAATTATCACCTCGTTCAATGACAAAGGATTCTGTAAAATACATCTTACAGGAATGTCGGGAAGATTGCCTTCTTTCTCAGTCCAGGATTGTCCACCATCTTCAGAGTAAAAAATATTCTCTACTCCGTAGTTATGAAACGTCACAAAAAGATGATTCTCGTCTTTTCCAAATTCTATGTCTGATACACTACCTAGAAATTGACTACCCGTTATATTAGACCAATTCGCGGTTGAATTATCATTGGCATCTGCTGTGTCAGCATTGGTTACTTTAAAGACACTTCCGGATTCAGTTCCAACAAAAATTGTTGAGCTGTCTGTTGTATAAGGGGAAACTTTGATGGCAGAAACATTACCATCAAGTGAACCTGTCATTATAATATTTGGGGCATTTGTGTTTCGGTCTGCGTCTTCAAAATCATCCCAACTGTGATAGGCAATAATTCTGTTTGTACCACCCGATCTGTAATTAGAATAAACAACACCACGATTTGAATCTAAATCTTGAACTGTTATGAAATCACCATTTGTGCTACCCTCTGAGTTCAATCTCCAAGTTCTAGACGTATCACCATTCAAATTGACTGCATCAACAGCACGATTATAGACATAATTTGTTATATAATATTTGTTGTCCACATTTTGAGAGAACATAGTTGCAGCACCATCTCCGCCTGAAACATCAACTGCTCTGGTTTTTGCATTTCCTCTATCTGCTTGAAACATTGTACCATTATCTTGTAACCCACCCACAAAAACATCTTGATTTGGACCTGTTCTGGAAATAAAAACAGAGCTAGACCTATTAACACTTCTATCTGTTCCTCTTTGTGTAACAGAGTGGTTTTCAAACATTGTTGATGGAGCAACAGCAATTGTGTAATACTGCGATGTGTGGTAATTGTAATTACGTGAACCAAGATTAGTTCCCTGGTTGTCACTATAAAATATACCACCATCATTTCCAAATAGGATTTTGTTGGAGTCTGCACTCGAAATGACAGAGCTATGTTGATCAGCGTGAGCAAACTGGAGTCCTGACATCCCGTACCAATGAGAAATTTGATTCCACGGATTATTGGAGCCATTACTATCTCCTCCGTTATCAGTCCTAAACAAGTCTATACCACCTACATAAGCGACATTTGGATTGCTTGGATCCGCTTTAATCATCAAATCATAAAATGATTGACCCCTTGTAAAATCATCATCACTTATACCATTATCTATATCAGACGGAAGTTCGATTCTAGTGACTGTTCCTTCAAATGCATTGGGTGCTTTAAATATTCCTACAGGCGGACTTGAAAGACCACCATTGGCATTCTCAATCTGACTTAAAACCCAAACGGTGTTGTTGGATGATATATCGATCTCAGTTCTTCTTCCACCACCCAGATCATTTGCATCTACAAGCCCATCATCATTTGTATCTTCTGTCACCTGAAATTTCTTCTCAAAAGAAGTCACGTCCTCGTTGGCTACATACACTGCGCCGCCTCCTTGACCCCTCCATCGAGTTGTTGAAATCCAAACTCTTTCATCAGCAGGGCTGATTTCAATATCTATGGGTTGTACTAGGATGTTACTGTTGTCGGCATAAATGGGAATCCTTTGCCAGGTCCATTCACCACTATCATTTTCAGTGCCTTTGAAAAATCCATAGTCACCATCACTACCAAATATAGTTCGAGAGGCGTCTCTGTATGATGAAGTTCCTGCAGCAACTAAAACTTCAGATTTACCTATTTGGTCACTGAATCTAACAGCAACATCGTTGATGTAAAATGTACCTGGAACAATTCTGTAACCCTGGATTTGAACACTTGATTTTTTTATGGAAAGCCTTACGTCACCATTACTAATTAATGATTTTAGGTGATTACCATCAGCACGGGAAATCATAATTGAGGGAATTGTTATCCAATTTAAATCATAAGTGAGAGGTGGGTCAGCATCTGCACCGGGCGATGTCATGGTGAAAATACCATCTTGCCAATCACCAGACCCATTGTCTTGATTTACTACAATTATTAATTTAGCCCCAGCAACTGTTGCTGCGTAGCTTTTGTTTGAAAAATAACAATCTCCCCGATCAACTATTACAATTTTATCTTTTATTTCAGCAGGGTTAGAAAAATTACTACACCCTAAAATTGGGTTACCTAATACAGCATTTGCAACAATTGGCTCGGAGGGCACAGGGGGTCCATAATCAGCACTACCGTAATTGTAAGTTCTATTAGTTGATGGATCAACAATTTCGACAACATCAGGTTCGCTGATAAATGTTGATGGATTATCGGTATCACCACCAAAAACTTTGTTCCATGTGTCACCACCATCTTTGGATTGCCACAATCCATTTCCTAGAGCATCGCCAGCAGTATATGACTCTCCTGTTCCTGCATAAAAAATTTGAGTATTATTTGGATCATATGCAAGTGATGAAACTGCAATATTTTGAGGAATGTTTTTAGTTACCAATGTCCATTCAGAGTCTGGATTGGATATGTTAGTGTTCTTAAAAATTCCACCGCTTACTCCCCCAGCAAAAACTGTTTCGTTGCTAGGATCATTAGGGTCAAACATAATCCCTTTGGTTCTTCCACCTACATTTACTGGGCCTCTTTGAATCCATTGCATTTCTTCATTTTCGCCAGGAACTGCACCTGCTCTGGAACTTATTCTGTCACTTTGATTTTCAAGTTGTTTTCTTAATTCAAATAATTTTTCAGGTTCTGCTCTTCCGGTTAATGGATTCATTGAAAGTTCAAGCATTTTTTCATAATACGGATTTGGAGGAAGCTCCAAACCTTTTCTTATTTTTTTGTCTAAATTATTTGTTTTTCCCAGTTTTGATTTCTCCAAATTCTCCTTGTGGATAATTCTCATTTCATCATTGGACACGTGAAGATAATCCATCAATATAATTAATGAAAAGAGAGTAAAAACTGCGAGGGTTGTCTTGTTTATTTTCAATACTATAAATTTAAATTAAAATAAATATTTTACCTAAAAATAGATTGCAAAATCAATGCCATTTATATTCACAAACTCAATGCCAAACTATACGGAAACTTTACCTTTGATGTGGGGGTGGGGATCGTAGTTAATAATTTCAAAATCTTCAAATTTAAAATCAAAAATACTACCCACTTTACGTTTAATGTTTAATGTAGGTAATTTTCTTGGCTCTCGTGAGAGTTGCAGTTCAATTTGCTCAGTGTGATTGCTGTAGATATGTGCATCTCCAAATGTGTGAACAAAATCTCCCACATCTAAATTGCAAACATGTGCTATCATGTGTGTAAATAGAGCGTATGAGGCTATATTAAAAGGTACTCCAAGAAAAATATCTGCACTTCTTTGATACAATTGACAAGATAATTTATTATTGGATACATAAAACTGAAAGAAGGCATGGCACGGCGGTAATGCTGCTTTTCCATTCATCACATTTTCGCTGAAACTTTTTTTTGTATCTGGTAGAACACTAGGATTCCAAGCAGAAACTAACATTCTTCTACTTTCAGGATTATTTTTTATCAAATCAATTAATTGTGAGATTTGATCAATTTTTTCGTTGTTCCAATTTCTCCACTGTGATCCATAGACTGGTCCTAAATTTCCACTTTCATCAGCCCATGCATCCCAGATTTTAACTCCATTATCTCTCAAGTACTTTATGTTGGTTTCTCCATTAATAAACCACAAAAGTTCATGGATTATGGATTTAAGATGTAGTTTTTTTGTTGTAACAAGTGGAAAACCGTCATTTAAATCAAAGCGCATTTGATAACCAAATACACTTTTGGTTCCAGTTCCGGTTCTGTCGCCCTTGTAATCACCATTTTTAAGAACATGTTTTACAAGGTCAAGATACTGTTTCATATCTTTAAAATTATAAAATGTATGACGAGAAAAATTAAAAAAAACAAAAAGATATTAACCAATCAGCATTCCTGCAATTGTTGCTGAAAGTAGTGATGCAAGGGCTCCACCTATCAATGCTTTTATTCCGAATTCAGAAAGTGTTTTTCTTTGGTTGGGAGCTAATGAACCAATACCTCCAATTTGGATACCAATTGATGAAAAGTTTGCAAATCCACACAACATGTAAGTAGCCATAATAACAGATTTTTGATACTTTAAATTTACAAGGCTTGAACTACTTTGAAAATCTGCAAGTTGCATGTAAGCTATAAACTCGTTAATTGATAGTTTTATACCTAAGAGCTGTCCCATCGGCATTATATCCACACTTGCAATACCGATAAGCCACATGAGTGGAGCAAACACAAAACCCATAATGGCTTCCAATGATAAAGAATCATAAATGGTATTTTCTTTCAAAAGGGCATTAATTCCAGTAACTTCACCAAAACTCAAAAAGAGGTAATTAATTAATGCTATAAATGCAATAAAGACCAATACCATTGCACCAATATTTACGGCAAGTTTGATACCTTCAATCGTTCCATTTGATATTGCATCTAAAATATTAGAACCAGCCTTATAGTCAGATACTTTGACATCACTCTCAATTTTTTCTGTTTGTGGGTATAAAATTTTTGATATAAGTATTGCACCTGGAGCCGCCATAACGGATGCTGTCAATAAGTGCTTCGCAAACTCGACTTGTTTCACTGGATCATCACCACCTAAAAAGGCAATATACGCAGCCAAAACACCTCCGGCTACAGTCGCCATTCCCCCCACCATAACGAGT
>CENO01106755.1_pt1 | contig 14981 bp, 15 predicted proteins | sample 530271 | NCBI WGS metagenome assembly CENO01 (sample SAMEA2619857, study PRJEB7988) | marine metagenome | biome: marine biome (ENVO:00000447); feature: surface water layer (ENVO:00002042); material: "saline water (ENVO:00002010), including plankton (ENVO:xxxxxxxx)" | depth 5 m | reverse complement strand
ATATACGTCCTATAATAACAAGCATATGTTAAAAGTTCATAATTGGTTTTTGTTGATTCTTCTATCAACTTCTTCGCTTATTAATTCAGAGTGTCATGAAGAAGAGAAGGCAAATAGCCTAGAGATTAAAAATGGGCAAATGGAAGTTGGAGAGAATAGCGTCGTTAAATTTGAAAGCGCTATAACAACAGAAGAAAAGTTAGAGCTGAAGAATGTAGAAGTAACAACTTGTGCAGAAAGTTCAGTCTGGAGCTTAGGGGCAGAGAATGCAACGTTTAATGAATCAAATAGAAATTTAACTATAGAGAATGCCAAACTTAAGATTTTTAATCTTCCTATTTTTTGGATAGGAGAAGTTTCTTTAAATGAAAATGATAGCTTTAGTATGCCTAATCTAGGAATTACTAATTCAAGCCTAGATATAAGTTATAAATTTAAGAATAAAACAGAGAATAGTCTTTTTAAAGTAGAGCCAATTTATTCAGATTCTTCGTTAGGGCTATCTCTTAGTTTTGAATATGATGATGAAAAAAATAATTTAGAATTTGATAGCTTAACTATGGGTGATGATGATAGTTCATGGGCCTATAACCTTGATGCTCAAATTAATTTTAATGAGTTCATATCTTTAGATATTGATTATTCTGATTTTAGCGGTAATTCTTTAATACAAAACTATGGTTTCCGATATCTTGATTTAAAAAGAAGAAGCCTAGATCTAAAACAATCAATAGACTTATCTATGATTTATGAAAATAGAAACTTTTCATTTTCTTCTAATAGTTTTAAAAATATTGGCTCTTTAAGACCAGTGTCACATTCTAAAGATTTCTTTTTATACGAAAGATTTTATTCTGTGTATGGCTGGGACTTAGAAATTAAGTCTGAGTATGCAAAATTTAAGAGCAATGTCCCTTCAAGCCTCAATATGCCTTATCAAATATATGATGAAGTAGACCGAACAGTTAGAAATATTAAATTTAACAGGTCATTCTCTGAAAATAAATTTGATCATGAGTATGAATTTATCGGTTCATCGCGAGAATATAATATTCATGATTCTCAAGAGACATTAGAAGTAAGTGATTTTTCTTTAAGGCAGTCTTTTGCGTTGCTTGAAGACAGAAGTTTAAAAATTGGCTACATTTGGTCAACTTTCTCTGATCAAAACAATCTTCCTTTATTAGATTCCTACCCTATTAATCCATCTCCTGAATCAAATATTTCATTACAACCTTGGGTGGGCAACGATCGAGATGCAAATATGAGAAAAATATTCATATACAAAAAAGGCATGAATGAATTCTTTAAATACTCGATCGCTACAAATCTTTATGAAAAATATAATTACGATCAAGAGAACATGATTTTTAAAAAGTTTTTTAATAAAAAGCCTATATTCTTCTCTCTTTCAACGAACAATAAAAATTTTAATATCTTTTCAATGGGCAATTATAGCTACGAAAAGAAAAAATTTATGGGCTTGATGGGTGGCGTAAGATATATGGATAATAAGACGAAATTCTCAATACAAAAAAATAAAATAGTTCCATCAAGCTATCCTCTAAAAAGTCTTGATAATTATGTTATGAAATTTAAGAGAGATTTTAATTCCTTCTCACTTTTTTCAAGAGCTCAATATGCTAAAGAAGATAAAAGCTTAAATGAGAATATTGTTGGAGTTGAATGGAAGTATGATTGCCTTAAATTAAGATTGAGTTTTGAAAGAGCTAAATTCTTTCCTTTTCTTGATGCTGACTATAATGATGTACCATATGCAGAGCATATATATTTGACTAATCCAAAAGTAAAAAATAACCTTAGCTTTGAATTTGAACTTATTGGACTATCAAATATCTTAACTCCAATAGATAATATTATTGAATATGGCTTATTTAATTAGAATATTAACAATCTTGCTTCTAGCAAGTTCAACTTACTCCCAAGATCTGGATAGAATTGCTGTGATAGTTAATGATGGCGTAGTACTTGAATCAGATATCCAAATCAAAATTAATGACTATAAAAAGAATGCTGCCTTAGACGGGTTAAGTGTACCTTCAGAATCAACTCTTAGAGAAATGATAGTGGATCAACTAATTCTAGAGGAATTGCAGCTGCAAATTGCAGATAGAGTCGGCATAAAAATAAGCGATGAAGAGCTAAATGTAACAATAAAATCCTTAGCTCAGCAAAATGACTTAACACTTGAAGAGTTTATTAAATATGTTGCGGAAAGAGGTGATTCTTATTCTCGGCTTAGAGAGGAAGTTAAAAGAAATTTAAAAATTCGAAGAGTTCAGCAAGGAAGTATACAAAATAAAATTTCAATTACACGAGAGGAAGTTGAAAGTTTCTTAAGAACAGAGGAAGCTTTGAATCAGCTTGGTCCTGAATTGAGTGTAAAACAGATATTAATAAAGAGAGGATCTAAAAAAGATATTGATTCTATATACAATGAAGTGCTCTTAGGTTTGGGTAATGGCACTAATTTTAATGAGTTTATTATTTTGCATTCAGAAGATGAAAATAAAGGAGATTTGGGTTGGAGAAAAATTACTGGTTTCCCAGAACTATTTAAAGGCCCTATTAGCGAGTTAAAAATTGGCCAGATTTCTGAACCAATAAAAAGTGGTGCGGGAGAACATATTTTGTATTTAGAAAATAAACGAGGTCCATCAGTTGCATTTGAAAAAGAATGGAATGTTAGGCATATTCTTTTAATTCCAAACAGAATAAGAACTGAAATCGATAGTGAAAAACAAATTATAGAAATAAGAGAGCAAATTATGAATGGGGCCTCTTTTGCAGATTTAGCAGCAGAATTTTCTGATGATCCAGGCTCAAAGCAAGAAGGCGGCAATCTTGGTTGGGCTGGAGAAGGTCTATATGCTCCAGAATTTGAAGAAGCTATAAAAAAATCAAATATTAATGAGATAACAGAACCTTTTTTAACTGAATTTGGGTGGCATATACTTGAAGTTCTTGGAACTAGGATTGAAGACAAGACAAATGAAAGAGTTGAGGACCAAGCATTTTCTTATTTATTTAATAGAAAGTTTGATGAAGAATTAGAGTCTCATTTACAGGAATTAAGAGCAGAAGCTTTTGTAGACATAAAAGAATTTGATTAAGAAACCAATAGTAGTCTCATTAGGAGACCCCTCTGGTATAGGTCCAGAAGTTTTTTTAAAAGCAATTTTTGAAACTAAATTAAAAGATCAACTACATCTTATTAATCTAGTCTGCTCAAAAAAAGCCCTAGAAAAAATCGCTAATAAACTTCAATACAGCGATATTAGCTTAATAAATATTATAGACATTGACTTAGTTACAGATTTTACTCTTGGCCAGCCAGATGAAAAAAATGCATCTTATGTTATTGAATGTTTAAATGGGGCGGCTGATTTCGCTTATAAAGAAAATCTAACTTTAGTTACCGGCCCAATAAATAAAAAAATAATACGAAGCCAGATATCAGATTTCTCTGGTCATACAGAATACTTAAAAAAGAAGTTTCATTCTGAAGATGTTCTGATGTTGCTCGCGAACAATCTGCTAAAAATTGGAGTAGCTACAACACATATACCTTTAAAAGAAGTGCCACAAATGATTACAAAAGATCTAATCATAAGTAAATGTAGATTATTAAACCAAGGCTTAAAAGACGTATATGGACTAGATAAACCTAAAATTGCGGTTTTAGGTTTAAACCCACATTCAGGAGAAAACGGCGAATATGGAAATGAGGAAATTGAATCTATAAAGCCTGCAATTGAAGACTTGAAAAATGAAGGCTTAAATTTATTTGGCCCTATATCAGCAGATAGTGCATTTATAGATAGAAAATATGATGCTTATCTTTCTATGTATCATGATCAAGCACTTCCTGTATTAAAAGCTTTAGATTTCCATCATTCTGTAAATATTACACTTGGATTGCCAATTAATAGATTCTCGGTTGATCATGGAACAGCAGAAGATATAGCTCCTAAGTTTGTTGCTGACTATACAAGTATGCTTGAAGCTATAAAATTAGCAGGTAATGACAATATTACATAAGAAAAGTCTTGGACAAAATTTTTTAACAGATAAACTTTTCCTTGAAAAAATTATAAATAGTTCAGGCATTGAAAGTTCGAACAATGTTATTGAAATTGGTCCAGGCGATGGCGCTTTAACAACATATATTTTAGAAAAAACACAAAACCTAGTTGCTTATGAAATTGATCAAGAACTTATTGGTCTTCTAACAAAGAAATTTAAAGGGCATGATGCAAATTTCATTAATGAAGATTTTCTTGAAATTAATTTAAATGAAATAAATACATCTTCTTTGATTGTTGTGGGAAATCTTCCCTATAATGTCTCATCACAGATAATATTAAATATTCTTGAATCAGATCTTGAATATGAGCACTGTATTTTTCTAGTGCAAAAAGAGCTGGCTCAAAGATTTAACTCAACAAAAAAATCTTCAAAAATATCATTGATTGCTGATTTTTTTAGTGACTTTGAAATCTTATTTGATATTCCGCCAGAGGCATTCTATCCTTCGCCAAAAGTCACTTCTTCTTTAATAAAAATTAAAAAAAATACTAAATATAAAGACAAAAAAGAAAGCTATATTGCATTTAAACGAATCGTATCCTTATGTTTTGCAAACCCTCGAAAAAAAATAAGCAATCCTTTAAAAAATATTTTTGATGTTATGCCAAAATTTTCATTTGATATAAATTGTCGACCACAAGAACTTGAGATAGACAACTATTTTGAAATACTAAGTAAATATGAAGAATAAATCTAAATTTGTAATAGGTGACATACAGGGTTGTTATAAGGAGTTTAAGAACCTTTTAAAACTTATTGACCCAAATAAAGAAAATAAATTCTTTTGCGTTGGTGATCTGGTTAATAGAGGTCCAGAATCAGAAAAAGTAATTGAATATGTATTAGAGAATAAAATAAAAAGTGTCTTAGGTAATCATGATTTACATTTAATGGCCATTTTAATGGGAGTAAGGGAACACAACAATAAAAAAGATACCATGCAAAAAATTCTTGGCAAAAATAAATCAATTGAGATAATTGAGCATTTCCTAACGTTTCCTTTTGCTAAAGTTCTGTCCCATCAGAATAAAAAATCACTAGTAGTGCATGCGGGAATACTTCCAACCTGGTCGCTTGATGATGTCTTAGCAGCAAATGATGAATTAATGTCTTCCTTAAGGGCAGATCCTGAAAAATTTCTTTTAACAATGTATGGCAATAGGAGAAAGGCTATATCCAAATCAACGAATAAAAAAAATAGAAGAAGATATTTAGTAAATGTTTTTACTAGAATGAGGTTTATAACCAGTAAAAATAAATTAGATTTACAAACTAAGGTTAAAAAAACCTCTAAAGAGCAATATAAGCCATGGTTTGCATATGAACATAAATCTTTAAAAGGTCTTGATAATATAATCTTTGGGCACTGGGCAGCCTTAAATGGCGTAACGAATCATAATAAGATTAAGGGTGTTGATTTGGGTTGTGTTTGGGGTGGTTCTTTGGCAGCAATTAATGTAAATGATAAATCTATAATTACGGTTGATTCAGTCAAATGAAAATTTATAAAGTTGGTGGTGCAGTAAGAGACAAAATAATGGGCCTAAAGCCCAAAGATACTGATTGGGTTGTTATAGGTTCATCTATTTCAGAACTTGAAAAAATGGGGTTTCAGAAAATAGGTAAAGATTTTCCTGTATTTCTGCATCCCGAAACAAAAGAAGAATATGCTTTAGCAAGAAGGGAAATAAAAACTGGTAAAGGTTATAAGGGGTTTAAATTTGATTTTTCTCCAGATATTACACTTGAGGATGACCTTAAAAGAAGAGATTTAACCATAAATGCAATAGCAGAGGATCAGGACGGCAATATTATAGATCCTTATGGCGGACAAAAAGATATTAAAAATAAGGTTTTAAGGCATGTATCAGATAGTTTCTTTGAAGATCCTTTAAGAGCACTTAGAGTAGCAAGATTCAGTGCTCAATTTAATGATTTTATTATTCATCCTGATACAGAAGATGCCTTAAGAAAAATTTCTAAATCGAATGAGCTAAGAGAATTGTCCAGAGAGCGAGTCTGGGAAGAGACAGCAAAGGGCTTAGAATTAAAATTCGAAAAATTTTTGCAAGTAATAAAAAACTTCAATTTAAGCGATCCTTGGTTTGATGAATTAACAATCGTGCCAGAAATTACCTCAAAAAATCCAAATATTAAGTGGTGTCAGGTATCGGAAAGTAATAATTTTAGTTTTGCAAATAAATTATTAAAGGCTAATTCTATTAAAAATACTTTAGAAGTTTGGACTCAAATTTCAAAATTTGATATTTCTTCTGGCATAGAAGAGAAAAATAATTTCTTTGAATTAATATCATCACAAAAGTACAAAAAAGAAATATATGAAGTGTTAAAATGCTTTCCTCATTTAGAAAGTTATTGTTCTGCGATATTGCAAGATTATGCTGCTGTTAATTTTGAATATTTGCAAAATTTAAGTTCTAATGAAATAGCTGAAGCAAAATATATAGAATTGAACAAGATTATTGCAAGAAATGAATAAACAAATTCTCATAACCGGCGGAGCTCAAAGAATTGGCAAGGAGTTAGTCAATCACTTCCATAATATTGGATGGAATGTAATATTCCAATATAGATCTTCTGGCAATTCTGCTAATGAGTTATGTGATGAATTAAACAAAAAAAGAAAGCATTCATGCCAAACTTTCCAATGTGATTTTGATGACACAAATTCTTTTAAAGAATTTTGCAATGAAATAAATAAAAATGCAGAAAATCTATGTGCATTAATTAATAATGCTTCTACTTTCTACCCTAAAAAAATTATAGATGTGCAATCTGATGATTGGGATAAATTAATGTCATCAAATTTAAAGACTCCAATCTTTTTAATTGGGGCTCTTGCAGAAAAATTAAAAAAGAATGCTGGACATATCATAAATATTACAGACATATATGCTGAACAAGGAATGTCTGGCTATTCTGTTTATGCAGCTGCAAAAGCTGGGCTATATAATCTAACTAAATCTCTTGCTAAAGAGCTTGCTCCAGATATATTGGTAAATTCAATCTCACCTGGATCAATTTTATGGGATATAAATGAGCCATCTGAAGAAAAAAAGAAAAAAATTTTAAATAGTATTCCTATGAAAAGACTAGGCTCTGAAAAAGATATAGTGATGTTAGCTGATTACTTAATCAATAAAAATACTTATATGACAGGCAGAAATATAAGTGTTGATGGCGGAAAATCGTTAGGGTGAAAATTCATAAAATAAAAATAACCATTCGAGATAGAGAATTTGAATTTGGTGTTCCTGAGAATGAATATATTGTTTTTAAAAAAGCCGAAAAAAGAATCATAGAGCTTATTGAAGGCATGGAATTCCCAGAACACAGATTAGATAATGCTATCTTAAATGCAGCGCTTGGTGTAGCAGAAGAAAATGAAAATCTAAAGGTGCAAACAGAAGAATTAGAGGACAGAGTTTCTGAACTAACAAAAAAAATAGAAATTTTTCTTAATCAATAATTTCAATAACCTTCCAAAACCGTATATATTTAAAGTATCTGGATCATAGTTTTCAGATTTACTCTTTGAATCGATAATAAAGATTAAAGGGAGGCAGATTTTATATAGCTGTGCATTACCATTAGGGAAGCCTTACTATATGAAAGAGCTACCCACCTGACCAAAGGGTTCAGGGTTGCTGGAAACATATGATTCAGATATCTAAACATTCATTAAGAGAACAGATGCAATTGAAAAGGCGTAATCTTTCAATGATTGATGTAAGCGTTTTATCTAAGTTAATAGATAAGCAATTAAAGGCAGACCCTTTGTTTAATGAATGTGAAAATTTAGGGACTTATATGGCATTTGATAATGAGCCTAGCTTATCGATACCAAAAAATAAAAGAATATTGCTACCAAAAATTCATAATGAGAAATTAACTTTTCATTTGAATGAAAATAAATTTAAGAAAAATAAGTTTGGGATTGAAGAGCCAGTAAATGATGATATTTTTCCAATTAACGATATTCACCTAATACTAATCCCATTGATTGCTTTTAATATTGATTTATATCGAATTGGGTATGGTGGCGGATACTATGATAAGACTCTAGAACATATATCTAAAATTAGTGCTGGTCCAAAACTTTGGGGAATAGGATATGATTTCCAAATGGTTGATATTAATTTTCAAGATAAATTTGATATAAGATTAGATAAGGTTATTACCGAAAAGAACATTTATGTCTGAAAAATACAATGCTGCACTAGGAGCTTTTGAAACAATAAAACATATTGATGGTCCATTAGATATAGGTATTGGCACTGGCAGCACTACAGACATATTTACCGAAAATTTTTTGCCTAGGTTAAGAGAAAATATAAATTCTATTTATTCAAGCTCCGTAAGAACAACAAATTTATTAAAAGCGTTAAATTTTAGAGTAGAAGAAAATAGGCCTAGTAAAATGTTAGATCTCTATATTGATGGCGCAGATGAAGTTGATAAAACCCTTAATTTAATTAAGGGTGGTGGTGGTGCTCATACCAATGAAAAAATGATTGCTTCATTTTCTAATCGATTTATATGTATTGTAGACACCTCTAAATTAGTTGAGGTTTTAGGAAAATTTCCTTTACCTATTGAAGTTTTTGCAGCAAATAAACAAAGCGTAACTGATGAATGTAAAAAATATACTAATAAGATTACTTGTAGAGAAAACTTGTCTGATAATGGAAATCTTCTCCTAGACCTCCATGATATGGAAATTTTAGACCCTCTTAAAATAGAAAAAGAAATCAAAAATATAACTGGTGTCATCGAAGTAGGAATATTTGCTGTTGATAAACCGCAATTGGTTATTGTCGGTGAGGAAGATGGCTATAATTCAATAGAATCTTGAATTGCTTTTATAATTTTTGGATCGTTCGGTTCAAGTTTATGTGAAAAACTCTTAATTTCTCCATCTTTAGTAATCAAAAATTTATGAAAATTCCATTTTGGTCTTTCTTCTGTAAGTTGAAATAATTTTTTATAAAAAGGGTGTTTCGTTGAACTCTTCACATTAGATATCGAAAACATAGGAAAGGTTACATCATACATAGCCTTGCAAAACTCACCTACTTTTGCTTCATCTTCATATTCTTGCCATAAGAAGTTTCTAGAAGGGAATCCTAAAACTGTAAAACCTTCACTACTAAATCGTCTTTGTAATGCTTCTAATCCTTCAAACTGACCAGTGTATCCACATTTGCTGGCTGTATTAACTACAAGGATAGTTTTATCTGCGTATTCACATAAATTTCTATATTCATCCTCATTCAAAATTTTTACATCTGTATTAAGTAAATCATCACAACTATAAACATGGCCGCAAAGAATAAAGAAAAGGATTAATAAAGATTTTTTCATAATGTTGATTATAGTTTTATTTAAACAGTAGAGATACCCAGCAATAAAACTAGGAAGATTGCGAATAATATAAAAAGTTCTATGTTTTCTAAAAATTTATCCATTTTTCTCAAATTTCTAGGGGCCGAAGCCCCTAGTTTGTCAGTCAGGGGGAGAGGAGAGACTGACTATATACAATATTTATTTTATAATATTATTATTTTTTATAGATAAATGAAAGTAATTTTATTAAATAAATACTATTTATTTAATATTTACTATCATTCCTTCGTAAACTTGATCAAATAGCTCTATGACATCCTTGTTAGACATTCTTATGCATCCTTTTGATGCTTTTCTGCCTAAGAGCCATTCTTCTGGAGTTCCATGAATGTAGATATATCTTGAAAATGAATCGACCCCTTCTCCCTTGTTTATATTATCTTCAAGACCAGAAAGCCATAATATTCTGCTTTGTACTACGTCTTCTTTTACATATATTTCTTGATCTGAGTAAATGGGAAATATTTCTCCTGTATGGACTCTACCTATAAAGCGACCCCCAAGCTTTATTTCATCGCCAATCATTTTTTTTATTTCATGTTTGCCTAAAGGCGTCTTAAATGAACCTTCTTCTGAGCCTTCGCCAAATTTTGATGATGAAATCTTATATATCTTTAAAACTTCATTATTATCTTTAAGTTTTAATTCTTGATTAGTTATTGAGATTTCTATTTCCATTGCTGTAATTAATTGTACGAAAAAAATTATTAGATAAAATCTCGCTTTCATGTTTCCCTCTTAGTCTTTTTAAAAAAGCCAATAAATAATGCGATAAATGACAATATCAGTAAAGGAAGATCTCCCATTTTGACATACCAAGTGTCATTTTTATTTAAAGTTATCTCATGAGAGATATAGCCAATTTTCCCTCTATTAATTTTTTCTGATGACTCTTCATATCTTGGGCTTATGATTTGAGATATTCCATCAGTAGTGGCTCTAATAACCCACTTGTTAGACTCAACAGCTCTGGCTCTAGCATGTTTAAGATGTAGTGCGGGCATGCTATCTCCATACCAGCTATCATTGCTAATGTGCACAATATATTCCGTGCCTTTAACTCTATTTACAAAAGTATTATTAAAAACAATCTCCCAACAAACTAAACCAGACCAATCAGATTTATCTTGATGGTAAGAACCTTGAGAAAGACTTGAGCCTGGAATATTAAAAAAATTACTTATAGGCCTAAGAAGATTCCCAAGAGGCTGAAATTCGCCAAATGGTACAAGGTTTCTTTTGTCATAAATGTGTTGTGTTCTATTATTTATTATTGATCCGTAGGTGCTTTCTCCATCTTTTCTAAAGAAACCGCCAATAATGGTTTTTTCTTCAATGCCATTAAATATATCTTCGTTATACCAGCTTACTGATTCAGGCCAAACTACAATATCTGTATCGGTATTGCTGGTAATTTCTTTAAGAAGATAAATATCGTTACTAAGCGGTTGAACAACTGAAACTCTTAATTTTTCAAAGCCACTATCTTGATAATGGCCAGGTCCAAATAAGAGCAAGAGGATCAATACTGAAGCAACAGGAACTTTATAAATTATTTTTAATTTTTCAAAAAATATACAAAAGATAAACACAATCACAAAAGATGTGCCTGAAACACCGATTATTGGTAACAAGCCCCAAAATTGATCAAAAATAATTCCTAAATTTTGGCCAGGAAATCCTGACAACATCCAAGATCTTATCCATTCCAATATAAAAAAAATGCTGGGAAGAATTAATACCCTTAATTTAGATTTACGAAAGTATTTTATTGAAATAGCAAATAGCCCTAAATATATCGAAAGATAACAAATTATCAGAACTGTCATAAAGAAACTCAGAATTTTTCCTGCCCCATAAAAATTTATAGCATCGTATACCCATGATATGGATAAGGACCAAAATACAACTCCAATTAAAAATCCGGATAGAAAAAATCTAGTCAATTTTACGTACGGTAATCTTTTTTATTTTTCTTTGATCTGCAGAAGTAACTATTAGTTCCAGATTAGAAACTTTTATACTTTCACCAACTTTTGGTAAGTGCCCAAATTCCTTAAGCACAAAACCTCCTAGACTTTCAGCCTCTGGGCAATTAAGTTCAATATTAAAGAATTCTTCAAATTTTTCTTTTTCTATTATCGATGAGACTATATATTCTTTATCATTAATTTTTATTACCTCATCATTTTTTTCTTCATAAAATTCATCTTCTATTTCACCTACTATTTCTTCAAGAATATCCTCAATTGTAATTAAGCCGGCAAGCATTCCATATTCATCAATAACCATAGCTAAGTGGGCCTTATCTTTTTTAAAGTCTTCAAGTAGAGAGGTTACAGATTTTGTTTCTGGGGTATACTTTGGCTCCCTTAATAAATCGATCAAATTAAAATCAGAATCATTCTTTATGTCAATCAGATCTTTTACATGCAGTATTCCAATGACTTTTTCTGAGTCTGAACTAAAAACTGGATATCTAGAATGTTTGGTATTTTTTGCAATCTCATAAACTTCTTCAAGAGTATTGTTTTCATATATTGAAGAAATGTTTACTCGTGGAATCATTATTTCTTTAACAATTGAATCTTTTATGCTGAGTACATTTTGTATAAGCTCTTCAATTTGCTCATCACTAGGCTGATCGGTTTTTGGGGTTTTGTCTATTTCTTCTTTTCTAGAAAAAAGATTAATAATCTTAGAAAAAAACGACTGCGATGGCTCTTCAGACATTATTTATATGGATTGGGTATGCCAATTTTTGATAAAAATTCAATTTCCTTTCTTTCCATTAATATAGCATCATTTTCTATGTCATGCTTATACCCTAATAGGTGCAACATTGAATGTATTATTAAATGTATTAGATGATTAAGCTCGGTTTTATCAGTATCTATGATTTCATTTTTGATTATATCGATAGACATTATTATCTCGCCAATACAATCTTTTCTAATCCCTTCAAAAACAATATCTGGAAAAGATAAAACATTTGTAGCTCTATCCTTGTTACGAAATTTTTTATTTAATTCTTTTATCTCCTTTAAGCTGCAAAAACTTATATCTAGATCAACCTGACTTATATCAAAGGCTTTGGTAAATTCATTTAATACTGATTCTATTTCTTCTTTATGATCACTAATTAATTGTGGGTGATTAAAGATTTCAATATTTAAAATATCATTCGAAATTATCATAAGCTTCAACTATTTCCTGAACTAGTGAATGACGAATAACATCTTTTGCTCCAAATTTGGTGAATTTGATTGATTCAACATTTTTTAAAACCTCAATTGCATGTTTTAGGCCTGATGTATTGCTTTTGGGTAAATCAATTTGACTTAAATCGCCATTCACAACTGCTTTAGAACCAAAACCCAATCTAGTTAAAAACATTTTCATCTGTTCTATAGTCGTATTTTGGCCTTCATCCATGATAATAAAAGCCTCTCTTAAGGTTCTTCCTCTCATATATGCAAGAGGAGCAATTTCTATTATGTCTCTTTCAACTAGCCTATTAACTCTCTCTGCTCCCAACATATCATGCAACGCATCATAAAGCGGCCTTAAATATGGATCTATTTTTGAACTTAAATCTCCAGGCAAAAATCCAAGCCTTTCTCCTGCTTCTACAGCTGGCCGCACTAAAACAATTTTTCTAATTTTTTCTTTCATCAAATCATCAACTGCTGATGCAACAGCCAAGAAAGTTTTTCCTGTTCCAGATGGTCCAACCCCAAATGTTAAATCATTATTTTTTATATTAGCTAAATAGTCATTTTGATTTTTACCTCGCGCAGTGACTAAAACTCTGGGTGTTTTGATTTGTAAGCTATCGCTTCCTGACACTTCTTCATTAGAATGTTTTGCTGTGTGTAAGCTTAAATGAACAGCATCAGAAGTTATTACTGAATTATTTTCTAATTTTTGTTTTAAATCATTAAGAGCTGAAATGCCTATCTGAACATCTTCTTCTTTGCCTGATAAATTAAATTCCGTACCATTCTGTAAAACCTTTATTTTTAATGCTTTTTCAATTTGTTTTAAATTTTTATTTAATTCTCCACAAAGAAGCATAAGTCTCTCAGGCGGAAGGTTAGGAAATTTTAGCTGATAATTAAACAAGAGTTTTAGTTCTGTAAAGTTCCTCTGAGGCAATTAGGTAAAGCGTCATCAATTCGAATATTAATCAATTGTCCAACTAAATCAATACCATCATGTGCAAAATTTACTACTCTATTGCAAATTGTTCTAGCTTGTAATTGTCCAGGATCTCTTTTGGACTGTCCCATAACCAGACAATTTTGTATGCTTCCTACCATTTTCCGGCTATACCCAAAAGAAAATTGACTTAATCTTGACTGTAAAATATCAAGTCTTTCTTTCTTTTCTTCGGCACTTACATCATCAGGCATATCAGAAGCTGGAGTGTTTGGTCGTGGACTATATATGAAGCTAAATGATTCATCAAATTTTACTTCATTTACTATATCCATAGTCTTAGCAAAATCTTCTTTAGTTTCGCCAGGGAAACCCACTATAAAATCCGAAGAGAAACTCATTTCAGGCCTTATGGATTTTATTCTTTCAACAAGATCGAGATATTTTTCTACATTATATCTTCTTCTCATCAATTCAAGTATTCGGTCTGAACCACTTTGAACTGGCAAATGTACATGACTCACTAATTCAGGAACTTTGTCATAAACTTCAACTAAATCATCTTTAAATTCATGTGGATGACTAGTTGTAAACCTTATTCTCTCTATATTTTCTATTTTTGCTGTCAATTCAATCAGTTTAGCTAATGATGATTTTTCGTTTTTATATAGTCCTTTAAAATTATTAACATTCTGTCCTAAAAAATGTATCTCTTTTGTTCCTTTGTCAGCCAAAATCGACACTTCATTTAAAATATGTTCAATATCTCTAGACACTTCATGTCCTCGAGTATGTGGAACTACACAAAATGAACAATATTTATTGCAGCCCTCCATAACAGACACAAAGGAGGAAGGCTCTCCTTGATTTGGTGTTGGAAGATGATCAAATTTTTCTAATTTTGGGAATGAAATATCTATTTGAGGTATATTTGTCTTTTCTTTTTCTTTATACAGTTCTGGAAGTTTATGTAGTGTTTGTGGTCCAAATACAATATCAACAGCTGGCGCACGTTTAACTATTTCTTTGCCTTCTTGCGATGCAACACAACCTCCGATAGCAATTTTTAAGTCAGGCTTATTGTCTTTTATCTTTCTCCATCGACCAATCTGATGAAATACTCTTTCTTGAGCTTTTTCTCTTATTGAACAGGTATTTAAGATTAAAAGATCTGCCTGTTCTTCGGTCTCAGCTATCTCAAACTTCTCTTCAGTTTGAAGGAGATCAAGCATTTTAGCTGAATCATATTCATTCATCTGACAGCCATGTGTCTTTATGTATAA
>CENO01019619.1_pt1 | contig 15076 bp, 16 predicted proteins | sample 530271 | NCBI WGS metagenome assembly CENO01 (sample SAMEA2619857, study PRJEB7988) | marine metagenome | biome: marine biome (ENVO:00000447); feature: surface water layer (ENVO:00002042); material: "saline water (ENVO:00002010), including plankton (ENVO:xxxxxxxx)" | depth 5 m | reverse complement strand
GGGTGTGGAAGCGCAGTAATGCGTGCAGCTAACCAGTACTAATAGCTTAATTGGCTTGATTTATGCACTGAAAAAAATTTTTAATTAAAATTTTTTTTTATTTTCAAATTTATATTCAACAATAATTGTATTGTTTTAATTATTTATATCCTATAAGAATGTGGCATGTCAGAGGTCCTTAGTGAAAATAATCCTTACTATTGTTACAAAATTTTAGATAATGCCTCTGATTTTTTACAAGAGACTAACGATAAAAATGATTTTGTTATATCTTATTACGTCCTTGATGGCGAAATGTCATTTAATTATAAAGGAAAAAGTGATAAAATAGTAAAAGATGAGGTAATAATATTTTCTTCTATTAAAAATCTAAGTAACATAAGTGTTTCTAAAAATTCAAAAATTTTTGAGATAACTTCAATAAAAAAAAATAAAGATGTTCTAGAAATTATTGATGAAAATGGTTTAAGGACTGAGAAAATTATCCAAGACTATAAAAAAACAAAAAATCATAAAAAAGTCAATAAACCCTGGGGATATGAAGTATGGTTTGTTTGGTTAAAAGATTACCATGTAATAAAAAAAATATTCATGAAAAAGGGAAATAAATGTAGTTTACAATATCATGATGAAAAATATGAGACGAACTATATAATAACTGGAAAAGCCAAAATTATTAAGGGACTACATATTGATTTGAATGATGATAAAAACAAAACTTTTGAAAAAATATTAAGCAAAGACCTTCATGGAGATTTTTCAGTTATAAGAGATGCCCCTTATAAATTTACCAATATACCAGGTGAAGTCCATAGAGTTTATTCTGAAGAAGACTATATTGCTTATGAGGTTTCTACACCTCAGTTAGACGATGTTATTAGAGTTCAAGATGATAGTTCAAGACCATCTGGTTTGATAACTTCTGAACATAAGTAAAACTTAATGAAAAAAAAATTATTCATCTCTACCGCAGGAATTGGTAGCAGAGTCTCTGGCTTAGGTGTCGTTCCTAATAAAAGTTTATTACCAATTAATTATGAGCCTATAATAACAAAAATTCTTGATAAATTTGATGATAATTTAGAAGTCGTAATTGCACTTGGCCATGAAGCAAAATTAGTAAAAAGTTTTTTAAAATTGGCTCATCCAAAAAAAAAATTTAGATTTATTAATGTAGACAAGTATAGTGGACCAGGAACAGGCGCTGGTTATACGCTTCAGTATTGTAAAAAATATTTACAATGTCCATTTATTTATACAGCCTGCGATACCCTGACCATAGAGAGACCAAAGTTTGAAAAATTCAATTGGGTTGGCGTTTCAAAAACTAAAACTACAGAGAGATTTTTGATTTTTGAAAAAAAATCAAAATATTCAGGTTACAATTACTTTAATAAAAAAAGATATTTTGAAATATCAAAGACAAAAAAGTTTTTTGATGCATTTATTGGTTTAGCTAATATTTATGATTACAAATTATTTTGGAAAGGTTTTGATGCAAATAAATCTTTAGATGATAATGAATTGCAATTTTCAAATGGACTTCATTTTTTAAATAATAAAATTAAATTAAAAAAATTTAAATGGTTAGATACTGGAACAAATGAATCTTATGTAAATACTATAAATTATTTTAAGGATAAAACTCAAAGAAAATCAGGTGAGGTAGTATACATAATTAAAAATAGGGTTATTAAATATTTTGGCAATAAAATAAAATGTAGAGTCCTTAAAAAAAGATGTAAAAAATTAAAGGGACATGGACCCAAACTCATTCACTCACCTGATAATTTTTTAGTTTATGAATATGTAAAAGGAAAACATTTAACAGAAGTGAGTGAAAAGATATTTAATAAATTTTTAGAAAATTTAAATGATAAGTTTTGGTATAAAAAAATTATTAGTCGAATTAAATTTAAAAAGGCTTGTGAAAATTTTTATAAAAAAAAAACTTACCAGAGAGTACTATTGGCAATAAATCAAAATCCAAATTTAGATAAAATTGAAATTATAAATGGATTTAAAATCCCAAGCATCTATAAAATTTTATCCAAAGTTGATTGGGACGACCTTTCTAATGGGATACCAGTAAGTTTTCATGGAGATTTGCAGCCTGAAAATATAATTGTCACAAAAAATAACGAATTTAAGCTTATAGATTGGAGAACAGATTTTTCAAATTTAGAATATGGAGACATTTATTATGAATTTTCAAAATTAAATCATATGCTTACAATTAACACTAGAAAGGTTTTGGAAGGAAAAATAAAAGTTAATTATAAAAGTAGCAATCAGGTAAAATATTCTTTTCAAAGTAGAAAAAAATTATTAAATTTTCAAAAAATTTTATATAGATTTTTAGAAAATAAAAATTTTGATTTAAAAAAAGTTAAAATATTAACAGCTTTGATATATTTAAATATCTCTAAATTTTATAACAGTCCTTATAACGAATTATTATTTTATCATGGAAAATATCAACTTTATAAACTTATTAAAGAAGGATAAGATTAAATCATTATGACTATTTCAAAAATTAATTTGTATTTTTCTGAAAAAGCCAAGATCTATAAAAAGCTTAATTTCAAAATTATTGAAAAAGTTTTCAAAGCTTTAAAAAATACCTACGAAAATGATGGGCAAGTTTTTTTAATGGCCAATGGGGGGTCTTCATCCATAGCAGAGGGTTTTGCTGTTGATCTTAGGACTCACCCTTTTGTTAATGATGATAAGTCATTAACAACTAGCAAAAGAAGAATAAAGGTTGAATGTTTAACAGAATCTAGCGGATGTTTGACTGGGATATCTAATGATATTGGCTTTGAGCATGTTTTTGAAGAACAATTAAAAAATTACATGAGATCAAAAACTAAAAATAAGAATGATTTATTAATTCTTTTTTCTGGATCTGGTAATTCTACAAATATCATAAATGCTATAAATTTTTGTAAAAAATTTGGAGTTCAATCATTTTGTGTATCTGGAAGGGGGGGAGGCAAAGCTTCTAAAATTGCAAATTATAGTTTAGTTGTTCCAGGTTCCTCAAAATTTCCAGGCCAAATAGGAAAAAATGATAACAATTTTCACATAGAGGATATTCAAAACTCAATTTCTCATATTTTAGTTGGTTTATTAAAAGAGCATGTTCAAAAAAAATAAATTAAATAAATTTTATTTAAATTCAAGCAAGATCAGACTAGATATTATTGAAATATTGTTCAAGGCACAATCAGGACACTCTGGACCATCATTAAGTATTGTAGAAATATTAAATTATCTTTTTTTTCAAAAAAAAATATATAAAGACTTTAATAATAGAGATCATTTTGTTTTATCAAAGGGTCACGCTGTTCCAGCGCTTTATTCAGTTTTGTTTAATCTAAATTTAATTTCTAAAAAAAATTTTCAATCTTTTAGAGAAATAGGGTCAAGTTTACAAGGTCATCCAGATAGAACAAAGTTAAAATATATAGAATTAGGCACAGGTGCGCTTGGACAAGGTCTCTCAGTATCAATTGGTTTTGCTTTGGGAAATTTAATGTTAAGAAAAAATAAAAAGTCCTTCTGTTTAATTGGTGATGGAGAAATACAAGAAGGTCAAATTTGGGAAGCTGCAATGTATGCAGGTGCTCATAAATTAAAAGATTTATGTGTAATTTTAGATAATAATAAAATGCAAAATGAAACACATACTAAAAAGACATTAGACATAATGCCTTTAAAAAAGAAATGGGAGGCCTTTAATTGGAAAGTTTTAGAAATAGATGGTCATTCATATTTTGATATACATAATGCATTCAATAAATTTTACAAAGAAAAAAAAAAACCGACTATAATTATTGCCAATACAATTAAAGGTAAAGGAGTTTCTTTTATGGAAAATTCTGCAGCTTGGCATTCAAAAGTTTTGAGTGAAAAAGATTATTTGATAGCAAAAAAAGAACTTGTTTAATGGGTAATTATTTGAAAAAAAAAGCATTAAGAAATATTTTTGGAGATCATTTAATATATTTAGGAAAAAAGAATAAAAAAATTTGTGTTGTTAGCTGTGATTTAAAATCAGCAACTAAAACATCTGGTTTTTTTAAGATTTTTCCTAAAAGATCATTTGAAGTAGGTATCGCAGAGGCAAATGGATTAGGTGTTGCTACAGGATTAGCTTTAAAGGGCTTTATACCAGTAATATCAAGTTTTGGAGCTTTTATTACTGGAAAGTTTTTAGAAATAAGAACATCAGTATCTTATAATAATGTGCCAGTAAAAATAATTGGCACTCATGGAGGTTTTATTGGCAAGGATGGCGCAACCCAATCAGGCACTCAAGATTTATCATTGATGACTTCTCTCCCTAATTTTGAGGTATTTCAACCATGCTCCCCAATTGAAACTAAAAAAATATTAAATTACATCATTAAATCAAAAAAACCATCTTATGTCAGAATTTGCAGAAATGAAGTTGGCGAAGTTTATAATAAGAATTTTAAATTTTTACCTGGTATACACAAAGAATTGATAAAATCAAAAGTTAATGTGATTATTTCATCAGGACCTTTAATTTTTAATTGTAGTGACGCAATAAAAATTTTAAAGAAAAAAAATATAAAGGCTGGATTAATTAATGTTAATTCTTTTAAACCATTTAATTTTAAATTAATGGAAAAATTACTTAAAAACAAAAAAAATGTATTAGTTGTTGAAGATCATGTTTCTCAAGGAGGTTTAAGCGGCCTAGTTTATGAAACGATTGCTAAATCAAAAATGAGTAAAATAAACTTAAAAAGCTTAAATTTAGATGAAAAGTTTTCTGAAAGTGGAAATCCCCATGATCTTGAAAAGATGAATGGTTTTGATTCAAATAATATAGCAAAAACTTTTTATGAAAAATTTAAATCGGCCAAATAAAGAGACTAAACTATTTATTTCAATGGCTACAAATCCAGGAAATACAGGTTCGACATTGCATAATTCATTGTTTAGGATCTTAAATCTTAACTCATTGTATCTCCCTTTAAAAGTTACAAGTGTAAATCAGGCAAAAAAAATCCTTAAAAGTTTGATCTTTGAGGGATGTTCTCTTTCAATGCCATATAAAGAAAAATTAATAAAATTTGTAGATAAATTAGATAAAAACGCCAAAAAAATTGGATCTATAAACACAATATTAAAAAAAAAAAATAAATTAATTGGTTTTAACACAGATTATTATGCATCAAGGGAAATATTTAAAAAACAAAATTTACCTAAAAAATCTAAAATTTTAGTATTAGGATGTGGGGGTGTAGGAAAAGCCATTATATATTCATTAATTGATCTAAAATATAAAAATATATTTGTTTGCACCAGAAATAAAAAAAAATTTAAAAAATTTAAAAATAAAGATTTAATAAAAAATATTGAATGGAAAATGAGAAATAAAACTACTTGTGATATACTAATTAATACTACGCCATTAGGAATGTTTGGTAAATTTTCTAAAAAAACTCCAATTTATTTATCTAAAAAATTTTTTCCTAAATTAATTTATGATTTACCGGTTAATCCTAGAGGAAATTATCTATACAAAATTTCAAAAAAACAAAATATTAAGTACGTTTCAGGAGTTAAATCAAGTTTTTATCAGGGAATAAAACAATTCGAAATTTATAATAATTTAAAATTGAAGTTAAAAACTTTAAAAAAGTTAAAGATAGATCTAAATTAGAATTTTTTTAATGAAAAAAAAAACTAAAATAGCTTTTCTTGATAGAGATGGAGTAATAAATTCATCTAAAATTAACAACGGATATGTAGGATTTATTAAAGATTTTAAGTGGATAAAAGGATCAAAGAAAGCAATAAAATATTTAAAATCAAAGAAATATAAAGTTGTAATAGTTACAAATCAATCAGGTGTTGCAAGGGGCTACTTTTCACTAAGAGATGTTTATAAATTACATAATTATTTAAAATTTGAATTAAATAAATTTGGCACAGGTGTAGATAAGATTTATTTTTGTCCTTATCATAAAGACGGAATTAAAAAAAAATATTCTAAAAATTCTATTTTGAGAAAACCAAATATTGGAATGTATAAATTAGCAGAAAAGAAATGGAATATAGATAAAAAAAATTCATTTATGATTGGTGATCAATTAACTGATATGCAATTTGCAAAAAAATCTCAAATTAGAGGTTATATGTTTAATTCTAGGGATTTATATTCTTTTGTAAAAAAGAAAATTGATTTTAATTAAGATGAAATTAATTTAATGATACCCTGTATTACTGTTAGATAAGTTATAAGATAAAATTATATTTTATCGCATTCATAATACGAGGATATTGGCACTCTACCTCTTAATTTGTCTAAATAATTTAGTTTTTTTAATTTAGATTTTTTGTAAGAACATTCCCTACATGAAAAACCCAAAGGTTTTAACAATCTATTAATTTTTTCAAAATTCCAAAAATTTATATGTCCACCATTATCTAAATGTTCTTTCGGAATATACGAAATAGTCCATTTTGAAAACTCCTCAAGGTTCATCAAATTTGAGTTTTTATAGACTAGCTCACTATCAATTTTTGGAGGGCCTCTATAAAAATCATTATGATGAAAACCAAATTCTGGAGAATTTAGATATGGATAATTTTGGTAATTTGCAAAAATATTTAATGCCCAATTTTCAATATTATTTTCTATCCCATTCTTTTCCCATTCTTTTCCAGCATCGAGACTACCAAAATTTTTTTGGATAAAATCAAAATCTCTATCAGCTAGAATTTTTTTTATTTTTTCAAAATTTGGGGTAGATATTCTAATTACTCCACCTAATTTAAGATTGCTATGCAATTGTTCCATTAGATTAACAAACGTCTCATCACTTATATGTTCAATAAAATGACTTGAATAAACATATTTCAAATTTTTTTTTAAATTTAATTTTGATCTTTTGTCTAATTTTTGTCCATTAATTTGATCTATTCCCTTACAAAAAAAACCAGAAAACCTGTTGCCAGAACCAAGATCTATACCCTCATAAAACAAATTGTTAAAGTTTTTATAAATTAAAAATAATAATTTTTTAATTGATTTTTTAATTACTTGTTTCATGAAAAATTAATTTATTATATAGAGCTTTAGAGTAAAATCAATTTATATGAAAATAGCCGTTTGTTTTTTTGGTCATACTGGAAGTTGGCAAGGAAGGAATGTAAGTGATAGTAACAATCCAAAATTAATATTTGATAATTATAAAAAGTACATTTTTAGAAATTTTGATACAGATATTTTTGTTCATACTTGGTCTAAAAATTTTAAAAATGAAATTGAAAAAGAATTAAAACCAAAACTTGCTATTTATGAAGACCAAAAAGATTTTTCACAGGTCGATATCAAAAAATACGAAGAATTCATGGGATTTAATATTCTAAATTTTTCAGATAGAGAATTACATGAAAAAAAGGAATTTATTTTTAGAACTCACAGTAGATGGTATAGTAATTCAAAATCACTACAGCTTATGACTGAATATTCAAAAAAAAAAAATATAAAGTATGATTGGGTAGTTCAAATAAGATTTGACTTATTTTTTTTCAAAAAATTTCGCTTTAATAATTTAGATAAAAATAAATTTTACAGCCCAAGAAGAGATCATGAAAAGAGTATTGCAATTAATGATCATTATTTTATCTCAAACTATAACAATGCAATAAAATTTTCATCTATAATAGATCACATTTTTGAATTGCCAATAAGACCACCTTGTGCTGCAAAAAAATTTTTAGAAAATTTAAATATAAAAAACGGTGATCATTTTGATGTCTTAATTGATTTTTTTTTAATTAGATGGATTCATAAAGATTACAATAAAATTATTTTTAAAATTAAAAGATTATGTAAAGTGATTTTGAGAATTTTTGGAATTAGAAGTCGAATAAAAAGATAAAATGAAATATAACACTACAATCTTTATACCAATTAATGGCAGATTAAATTACACAATTAGAGTTCTTGAATATTTACGTTTACTAAATTGTAAATTTAATATTTTAATTGCTGATGGTTGTAAAAAAAAATATTTTTCACAAAATTTTCTATCGAAAAATTTTCCAAATTTAAAAATTGATTATCAAAAGTTTTCTTATGATAAACATTTTTATAATTTTGTCTCTAAGGTGAAAAAATCAATAGAATTAACAACTTGCAAATATATATTTATTTTACCTAATGATGATTTCGTAAATTTAAAATTTTTGGAAGATAGCGAAAATTTTCTATCAAAAAATAAATCTTATTCTTGTGTTGGGGGAGAAGTAAAAAGTTTTAGTGTAAAAAATTATTTTTTTTATGAGGACAATAGTGCAGGCACATTAAAAATTCATGGTTCATATTATAAGGATAAAAATAAAAGTATAGAAAATAAAGATTTATATGGAAGAATGCATAGTTATTCAAATTTAATACCCTGGGAACTTTTACATAAAAAAAAAATATTATTAGAGGCTTTTAGCATAGCGAAAAAAATTAAAACAAAAAATTTTCACGAACTAGCTTGGATCTTAAATACCCTACCCTTATTCTATGGAAAAAAAAAAAAATTTAGTCAATCAAATCTTTATAGACAATTAAATACTACAAACAGTGCAGGAAGAGATATGACGTACAGTGATGTAGATTATGCTAAAATTAAGAAATATTTAGCTAAAAAAGTAAGAAAATTTTCTAATCAAAAAAATGAAAATAAAAAAATTATTACTTTTTTTAATAAAGAATTAAATAAACAAAAAAAGCGTTTTACACAAATAGAAAAAAAAAATTTATTAAATAAAACTTATAAATTCATCAAACTGTTTTTGATTTTTAGACCCAAAATAAAACAAAAATTGTATGATATTCTGAAAACAGCTAATAGCGCTAAGTTATTACTTAGATAAAAATTTTAGTTTTTTTTATAATTACCTAATAAATGAATTGTTTATATTCTAATTAAAAAGTTGTTATTTGAAATATAAAAAATATCTAATATATAGTATCTTAAATTTATAAAACTTTGTAGGTCGATGTTATGAAAATAAAGAATGAACAACAAAAATTTTGGTCTGGTAATTTTGGTAAAGAATATGTGAAAAGAAACTCATTGAAAAGATTGTTAAAAAACAATATTGGATTATTTTCAAAAATTTTTTTTAATAGATCTTATCCTAAAAGTTGCCTGGAATTAGGGTCAAATATAGGGGCAAATTTATTGGCTCTTCGATTTTTATTTCCTGGAATTAAGACGTCTGGTGTTGAAATAAACGAGTTTGCTTATAAAGAATTAGCAAGATTAATAGGAAAAAAAAATTGTTTTAATAAATCAATTGAAAATTTTAAAAGTAATAAAAAATATGATCTAGTATTTACTAAAGGAGTATTGATTCATATTAACCCAAAAAATCTAAAACAGATTTATGAAAAATTATTTAGAATGTCTAAAAAATATATTTTGATAGCAGAATATTATAATCCCAAACCAGTCTCGATTAATTACAGAGGCTATAAAGACAAATTATTTAAAAGAGATTTTGCTGGTGAAATTATGAAAAAATATAAGTCTTTAAAATTAATAGATTATGGTTTTGTTTATCACGGTGATTTAAGTTTCCCCCAAGATGACTTAACGTGGTTTTTGCTAAAAAAATAGGAGTACCTTTGAAGTATTGTACCAATTGTTTAATACCATCAACAAAACCTCATATTACTTTTGATGATCACGGTGTTTGTTCAGCTTGCCTTTCTTATTTAAACAGACCGAATATTGATTGGAAAAAAAGAGAAGAATTGTTTTTGAAAATTGTTGATGATGTCAAAAAGAACAAAAAAAAAAATAATTGGGATTGTGTTGTTCCTGTAAGTGGGGGAAAAGATAGTACTTATCAAGCATTAAAATTAAGAGAATTAGGATTAAATCCATTATGTGTAACCTCAACAACTTGTGATTTATCAGATCTTGGAAAAAAAAATATTGAAAATTTAAAGCAGCAGGGATTTGACTACATTGAATTTACATCAAATCCAAAAGTAAGAAAAAAGCTCAATAAAATAGGACTAGAGATGATAGGAGATATTTCTTGGCCTGAGCATATTTCAATAAATACAATCCCAATTAATGTAGCTGTAAAGTTTGGTATTAACCTAATTATTTGGGGCGAAAATTCTCAAGATGAGTACGGCGGTCCTGAAAAAGCTGCAAAAGCGAAAGAATTAACATGGGAATGGTTGCTGCAGTTTGCAGGATTTGTAGGTTTGAGAGTAAGCGATGTTGAAGGTATGTATGGTTTAGAAAAAAAAGATTTAATACCTTTTAGCTACCCATCAGAGGAGGAGATTAAAAAAGCTAAAATTCAAAGTTTATTTTTAGGTTATTTTTTTCAGTGGGATGGTTATAAAAATTATGAATTTGTTTCAAAACATGGATTTCAGACATACAACAAAACGGTTGAAGGCTCATATGGAAATTATGAAAATTTAGACAACCATCAAACTGGTATTCATGATTATTTTAAGTTTTTAAAATTTGGATGGGGAAGAGCGACAGATATTTTAAGTATGATGATTAGAAGAAAAAAAATTTCTAGAGATGAGGCATTAAAAATCGTTAAAGAAACAGATGGCAAATATCCAATTTTTTATTTAGGAAAACCATTAAAAAAAATTCTTTCAGATATTGAAATGACAGTCGAGGAATTTGATAAAATATGTGACAAATTTACTAATAAAGATATTTTTTTATGTAACAATGAAGGAAAGCTTATTAAAGATGAAAATAAGAGTTTAATTAAAAAAAACTATGATAATTGAATTTTGTGAAAAAAAATATTTTAATAATTGATATTCCAACAAGCAATGTTGGTTCTTTAAAAAATGCAATAAATGAAGTTGGTTTTGATGTAAGAATTAGCTCAAACTTAGAGGATATTAAAAATTCTGATAAAGTTATTTTACCAGGACATGGAACATTTTCTGCAGCTAAAAAATTTTTAGTGGAAAAGAAAATTTTTCAATATTTAAAAAACTACCCTAAAAATAAATTTTTTTTAGGGATTTGTGTAGGAATGCAACTTTTAGCCACTTATAGTTATGAAGAAGGAAAAGATGATGGTTTTGATCTAGTTAAGGGAGAAGTGAAAAAAATTATTTGCAAATCACATGAAAAACTTCCTCATATTGGATGGAACCAAATTGAAGTTGTGAACAAAAATAGCAAAATAATTAATGATATAATTTTTTTTGAAGAAAACGATGTTTATTTTTCTCATAGTTATAATTTTAATTTAGAAAATACTCAAAACTTAATTTGTTCTACTCCCTTTGGCCAAAATTTTATTAGTTCTATTATCCAAAAAGAAAATATTTTTGGACTTCAGTTTCATCCTGAAAAAAGTTCATTTTTAGGAAAAAAAATTTTAAAAAACTTCTTAGATTTATAGTGTTAAAAAAAAGAATTATACCAACACTACTTTGGAAAAAGGCTGGGCTTGTAAAAGGAGAAAAATTTGATTCTTGGAGAAATGTAGGATCTGTAATGCCATCGATAAAACTTTATAGCAAAAGAGATGTAGATGGTTTGATATTATTGAATATAGACCCAACTAATAGAGATTTAGATCCAAATTATAACTTGATTAAAGAATTTTGTGAAAATTGTTTTGTTCCATTTTATTATGGTGGAGGTATCTCAAAAATTGACCAAATATATAATTTGTTGAAAAATGGAATAGATAAAATTGTTATAAATAGTTTTTTATATAATGATTTGAACTTTTTAAGAGAAATAAATTTAAATTTTGGGACACAGTTTGTTGTTGCATCGATTGATTATAAAAAGATTGAAGATAAATATATTTGTTTTAGTCATAATGGAAAAAAAAATGAGGAAAAAGAAGTTAGTGACTGGATAAATGAGATAGAGAAAATTGGAGTAAGTGAAATTATACTTACCTCGATTGATCATGATGGTTTGATGAAAGGTTTTGATTATGAATTTATGGAAATATTAACAAAAAATATAAATTCAAATTTAATTATTAGTGGTGGTGCTGGTAAACCCGATGATATGTTCAAAGCCTTTCAGTACAAAAATGTTGATGCAGTTGCAGCTGCCAGCTTATTTCACTTTAAAGAGATAACTCCTAGAGATTGTAAACTTTATCTTAAAGCAAAAAAAATAAATGTAAGATGAGCTTTTTAAAAAGGTATTTTATTTTTATTTGAAGAAAAAAATTTTTTTTTATATCTTTTATTTAAATATGAAAGATTAAAGAAACTTTTGTCTTTAATAAGATAATTTTTTGGAAATAATTTTGTATCAAAAAAATATGTTTGATACCCTCTCTCATAAAGATAAAAGAGCAAAGTTGAGTTCAAACCTATGACTCTGTTAACATCTTTGAGATCTTTATTAATATTTGTGAATTTAGCAAATGAATATTTTATTTTGTTATTTTTTAAAAAAAATTCAATATCATCTGGAAGTTTAGAGATTGCAGGATGAAATCTTATTTTTATTAGGTTTTTTTTTACATTATATTTATTTAATTTATTAATTATATTTTCTATTTCATCAAATTCAGTTAATTCAGATAATATCAAAATACCAAATTTTTTTTTTTTAGGAATATTCAAGTAATTAATATTTAATCCAATGTTTATAATGTTCTTACTATAGTTATTTTTGTCTGTATTTTTTTTCCAAAACTCCCCACTACATAAATAATAATCAGGTTTATTAGATGAAAACCATGATTGAATATTAAAAAATTTTCCATTTATTTTCATCTTGTAAGAATCAATATTTTTTTTTGTTAATGGACTTCCATGTTGTAATTCATAAGTATTAATCTTCAATTCATTAGCAGCTTGCACTAAAGGAAAATTAGATATTTTATCAATAAGAAAAATTGATCTTGGTAGTTTTTTTTTAAGAAATTTTTTCCAATATTTGTATTGTTCATATTTATATAAAGTATTAATAATTATTCTTTTTGTTTTTCTAGATTTATATTTTTTAGATAAAAAAAAATATTTAATTATGGATTTAAAATAAAGATATAAAAAGATAAAATTTACAGGATATTCATAAGTAAAGCTCCGCATATTTATTGGAACGTCATAAATTAAATATTTCGTGAAAATTAGTTTTTTATTTATTTTTTTGAATAAAGCTTCTTTAAAAATATTGGTAAATTTATTCTTTATATGCTGATTAGAAACACTATAAAATAAAAAATATTTAAATTTTGTATTTTTTTTTGCTTTAATTAAAGCAATCAAGCAATAAAAAAATTTTCTTAAATATTCATAAAAATTCTTTTGATCAGTAATTTTTAATTTTTGTCTAGGACGTTTAATACTCTCAAAATAAAAATCCATATTGTATGTATAAAGAAAAAAATTTTTTTTGGTGTTTGTAATTAATATTTTATGAAGCAGGGCACGTTTTTTTTTAATTTTGGAATTAATAAAATTTTTAATTAAATCATAATTTTCAAACATAAAATTTATTTGTCATTAAAAATTTTAATTATATATTTTTTTTTCTTATACTTAAAAAATGCAGGCCATTTATCATTGTTGGCAGTTCTTAAAATATTAAAATTTTCTTTTATGGATTTACTAAAATTTAATTCTTGATCATCAGGTTTTCTTTTTTTATAAAATTTACCAAAACCACTTTGTTTTTTTAATTCATATTTTGGATATGTTAAAAGAAATTTCTTTAACATCTTAATAATCATTTCTGCGGATTTTTTGCGTATTTCATGATACAACTCACTTCCATTTAGTTTCATATAATCTCTTTGAATAACATCTCCTGAGTCTACTTTTGTCGATGCTCTTATCATAGTAAAATGAATTAAATTTTTATTATTCAAAATTTGATTTTGGACTGGAGCAAAACCTTTGTAATGAGGAAGTTTTGATCCATGAATAACTATAGGTAATTCAAACTGATTTAATTTTTTTTTTCTTAGAATTTTTGTGTAATTCAAAATAAATAGAATTTGTCCTTGAAATTTATTTGTTAAATTGTAAATTTTTTTGAATTTATATTTTTTTTTTAAAATTTTATCATTGAAAATTTTTTTAATATTTTTCTCTATCCAGTTATTTTTTTTGTCTATTAAAAATGCTACCAAATACTGTTTTTTCATGTTATTTAGAGAAATGTCAAATAAATATCTTAAAATAATAAACCAAATTGAGAACATAAGGAAGAAGAATAATAAAAATTGGATGGATGTATTAAGGATAGCATTTAAGCATTCTCCTAAAGAGGCCACAAAAGTGATGAATAGTATATATAAAGATGATAAACGTATAAGCAATTTAGTAAAAAAACTTTCATCATAAATTAAATATAAAAGACTCCTGTTTTGGTAAAAAATAGAACTTGTTTATTAAAAAAATAAAAAAAATTTTCTAGACTTTAAATATAATTAAATTGTTGCAAAATCATTTATAATATATAAATAAAAATTAGATGATTAGTCTGAAAAGAACTTTTGAGTATCCTAAAATTTTATTTAATAAGATAATTTTTCAAAATTTTGAATTTGATAATAATATTGGAAATTCTATAAAAAATAAGACATTGAAAGAATTTAACTTTGAAGATAATTTGGAGGATAATATATCCAAAATTGTTTTAGAAAATGGTTTTATAAAACTTCCTAGACTTGAAGAGGATTATTTAGATAAGATTATCAGTGAATATAATTATATAATTAACTTTTACAAAAAATTAAAAATCGATTTTCAAGAGCAAGATGGGGTTTGTGTAAGAGCAGTACCCTTGTGGAATTTAAATTCTTTTAAATTTAAATACTCATTAAATTTTTTTCAAAATAAATTTTTTTACGATATTGCAAAAAAATTTTTTGAAAAAAAAAATATGAAAAATTTTTCTTTTAATAACGAAGCTTTCTTTCATAAAACTACAACTACTAAACAACCATTAAGTGGCAAATATCATTATGATATCCGACCATGTCTTAAATTTTGGCTATATTTGAATGATATTAGTATTGAAAATGGTCCAATGTCAGTTGAAAA
>CENO01103060.1_pt1 | contig 15117 bp, 11 predicted proteins | sample 530271 | NCBI WGS metagenome assembly CENO01 (sample SAMEA2619857, study PRJEB7988) | marine metagenome | biome: marine biome (ENVO:00000447); feature: surface water layer (ENVO:00002042); material: "saline water (ENVO:00002010), including plankton (ENVO:xxxxxxxx)" | depth 5 m | reverse complement strand
GCAGACCTGACTTATAACGCCAATACCGATACCTTAAAAACACCTAATATTCATGTTACTGGTGGTATTAGTACTAATGGTACTGATTATGGTATTGATGAACAAGTTTTAATATCTACTGGAACTGGTTGGGAATGGAGAACAGTTCCTGGTCTTTTCACAGTAAATAATATCCTGAATGGTTTCAATGTCCTGGAAGAGGGGACAATTGTTGGAACTGGTGGTAGTATTCACTCACTCGATTTTCGTGGAAATAATGTAACTGCTATTGCAGAACCAGCTCCAAATGGAATTGCAACGGTAACATTTTCTGATACTCCTACATTTGATGAACTAACTGTAACAGGTCTTACTACTACAAATGACCTCTACGTTTCTGGTATCTCAACATTTGTTGGTATTGGAACTTTTGGTAGTGATTTATTTGTTGCTGGTAACTTAAATGTTATTGGAGACCTTGTATATGATGAAGCAACTGCTGTTAATCTCAATGTAACAGGTATTGCTACGTTTGGTGGTCCAATCAGTGTTGGTGGTTCTACTGGGCAGAATGGACAGTATCTCAAATCAACTGGTACTGGAGTTGCTTGGGAATCTTTCCCAACACTTAGAACCACTTCAACAAATGTTGCGACTGCTGGTCAAACAACATTTAATTTTTCTTACAACGTAAATTTCCTTGATGTATTTGTAAACGGTGTAAAACTTGCAGATACTGAGTACACTGCTTCTAATGGTTCTCAAGTTGTTCTGAACACTCCTGCCTTTGCTGATGAGATTGTTGAATTACAATCTTACAATACTATAAGCACTGGCGGCGGCGGTGGCGGCGGTGGCGGCGGATCATTTAGTACTACTGATATTGATAATCACTTAAACACGCAGAATGCAGTAACTAATGAAGTATTAATTTGGAATGGTTCTGATTATGATTGGGTACAAATTGCTACTGGAAAATGGGAAGTTGACTCTATAGGTATTAACACAACATCAAGTGTTGGTATTGGAACAACTGCAAAGTCTCTCTACAAGTTAGATGTTTTAGGTGATGTACGAGTATCTGGTATATTAACAGTTGGTGGTTCCTCTGTTACTTTGAATGGTGATGATAATACTGTTAAGGTTGGAACAGCATTAACATTAGGTCATGACCAAGGAATTCAATTCCATAATCAGAATCTTCATGCTGGTGGATTTGAAGTTAATCAAATCAATGCAACTGGTGTTATCACTGCAACATCATTCCGTGGTGATGGTTCTCAATTAGATAATGTTAGTGCTGGTTCTACATCTCAAGTCTCTTGGACATCTGCTGCTCAAGTACTTCATAACGTTGAGACTATAAATTTAAGTACTCATAATTTTAAAACCGCTGAATATCAAATTCATATTGAGCATTCTTCTGGAATTCAAGCACAGAAAGTCATGGTCATGCACAATGGGACTACTGCTTTCTCACAAGAGTTTGCTATCATGTATGATGCTGGATTATTAGTTTCTATCGGAGCTTCTATTTCTTCAGGCAACTTCCATCTCAATGTTACACCAGAATTAGGTGTTAGTGGAATTATGACCTGTAACTTTCTTAAAACAAGTTTAGATTGAACGGGGGTAATATAAATGGCGATACCATCTCCTACCGAGAAAAATATTTACATTGTTGGATGTGAAACAGAAGATGATTGGATTTATATTCACGATGCACTTGAACATGACGATTGGGTAGTAGATGATGAAGTTCCTACAGAGCATTGTGACTGTGTAAATGATAAGCAAGTAGGTCATACAAGGGGTAAATTTTTACTAACTGATGCTGAAGCAGAAATGCTTAGACAGCATCCTAAAGTAGAATATGTTCATTATGATGATGATGAATATGTTGAATATTTTCAGATTCCTGAGGAAGAAACTCTTTTTGATCCAGAATATGGGCAAAGATTTAATTGGAGATGGGAAAATAATGTATTAGTTGAGAGGTCTAATAATACTCAAAATAATTTTAAACAAGTAAATGATCCCTTTCAGCAAAATAAATCTGGATGGAACATTCTTCGTCCTGCTGCTAAGAGAGATTTATGGCATTATGTTCATGAACAGGCTGGGTATCCAAATAGTGATAGTTCATTTTCTTCTCTTAGTGCTAGAGTTGCTAGAACAACCACTGGTGAAGATGTTGATTTAATCGCAGTAGATACTGGAACCTGGCATGCTCATCCAGAATTTATAAATGATATGCCTGGGATAGAATATCCTAGAGGTTATAAGGGTGGAAATCCTTTAAATCCTACTGGTAGAAGTGCTGTATTGGATTTAATTCTCCATGGTCCATATTACATTGATCCAGATTGGTTTGATGCTGAACCAGATGTGAGGTTAACAACTAGATGGGATGGAACTATTATTCCTACACAGGATGCGATGATAGAGTGGTGGAGAGATAGTGATAACCGTTCTGCTGCTTTCGCTAATGCTGGTACTCTAAGTGTTGGAAGTTATACGGAATCAACATCCTGTGGTGATATTTACGGGCATAGTCTGGCAAGCTACCATGGAACTGCAGTTGCCTCTCAAATGTATGGAAGAACTCATGGTTGGGCTTACAATGCAAATAAATGGTCTGTAAGAAATAATGGATTATCTTACACAGCTTTATTTGATGCGATAACCATATTTCATCAAAATAAACCAATAAATCCAAAATATGGGAATAGAAATCCAACTGTTTGTAATCATAGTTGGGGTTTTGTTAATACTGAAATGAATTCATCGGCAGATAATAGAAGTGGATATACTTGGTATAGACCTCAATCGGCATTGTTAACTTACACAGGAGATGCTTGGTCATTATCTAGTACTGGTTCTCATCATTCTGCTGCAAATCCATCTTCAACCAATACTAGTAATACGAAACCAAAATGGTTTAGGTCACTTGGATATTATGGTGCTAACTGGGGATTTCCAGTAGAAATGCTATCTAATTCAACTTTAACTGCAGCTACAAATTGTGTGAATGCTGGAGTAATTTCTGTCTGTGCTCCTGGTAATTCAAACCAGAAGATGGTTTTTTCTAATCACGAAGATTATAATAATCACTTTAGTGTTGATAATGATTCAACCAAAAGATTTAGTAGTAATACATATACTTCTTATGGTAGAACATACTATAGATCAACAAATAGACTTGGATTTCCTGGTCAAGCTGGTCGGTATTATGATAGTTCTGCTGGTCACTACAAATATAAATCTATAATTGTTGGGGCTCTTTATGACCAATGGTCAACATTTGGTGGAAATGATTATAAGGAGTTTAAAGTAAGTTATAGTAATATGGGTGAAGTTGTTGATGTGTATTCTGCTGCACATCATACAATTGCTGCAACATCTGATACTACTGGTATTCTTAGAGCAGATGTACCAAATTTTTATGAAGCAAATACAGTTGGTGTGAAGACTTCAGTCAATGCTAGTGTAATTAATCATGTTAGGGGTCATACTGTTCGTTACACTTCTTTAGGTGGAGATGCAAATGCACATGTAGAATATGGTCTTCAAAATCCAAGTCAATGGATTGATGTTTTAGGAAACTGTGTTTACAGACTTGACGATGAGTTTAAAACCATCGGACATAATGATTCTGGTATGCGAGTAGGTAGAAAAAAAATAATTATTTGGAAACCCCAGACTGGACATAGGTTTGTTACATCTGGTAATTTGAATTATCCAGAAATTCAGCATACTGATATTGCTTCTAATATTCGTGGCGCAAATGTGGGTATTGTTTCGTTAACACCATCACCTATGGAGGGTAGTTATTCACAATTTGACCAGTATGATTCTTGGAAGATTGATCTTCCATTTAATATTGAATATTGTGGATATACTACTAGTAAAATTGGAATATCAAAATGGGGTGGTCTTGAAATTGGTGGTGATAGTTCTTACACCAATTATACTACCATTGCCGCTTCAATTGCTCATGGATTTATTCCAGACTATGGACAGATTTGTATTAATCATGGACCTTGTTCTGCATATACTGGTATAAGGACTGAAGTGTTGGGGACAGCACCAAATAGACAATACTGGGTAAGATATGCATCTAGGTATGGATCTTCGAGTTATACTTCTGGTGATATGAATACTGCTTGGGAGGCAACTTTCTATGAAAATTCAAATGCACTAGACATTCAAATTGATATCAATACTCTTCTACAAGAAACTGCTCAAACTGTTAGTAATGATTATTTTAGAGATAGATTCTTCAGTGGTACTAGTTCTGCTTCTCCCGTTGCTGCAGGTATTATTGGTACCAAAATGGAGGTAAACAGAACTTGGACTTATTCTGATGTGAAAAACTGGATTACTACTAAAGTTGGTACTCAACCTAGTAATGAATTTTATTATGGATCGGAAGCACCAAGTGGTTCTGATACTCAAAATGATGATGCCTGGGAAGACTTTAATGGTCTATCGGGTGGTAACCCAATCATAATGTGGAATGCACCAACTGATAATGATCCTCCTATTGAGAAAAAAATGAACATTGATATTGGAAAAAATTTGAATATTGATGGTGGAGGTAATTTAACCATCAGATATGATAACGAATCCTAAATACTTAAAACTCTAGAAAAATGGCAAATAAAAGTTTTTCTGTTAGGGAATTTGATATTATTGGTGAAACTGGAAATCCTAAGATAACATCTACTGAATATATTGAACTCAATACACCTAGAGTTGCTATCAGCACTGACTTAACTGTTGGGGGTATTGTTAGAAGTGACCTTACAGTTACTAGTCACACAGTTTCTTCTTCGCAATTAAATGTTACTGGGATTGCAACTGCAGGAGAATTGCGTGTTGGTCCTATAAGAGTTGGAAGTGCGGGAGTTATTACAGCAACTTCTTATAAAGGTAGTGGTGTAGAACTAACTGGAATTGTAACTTCATTAGTTGCTGGTAATAATGTAACTATTTCTGGAAGCACAGGGCAAATAACAATCGATGCTTCTATTGGTGGTAGTGGAATTTCTGATGGAGATTATGGTGATATAACAGTTAGTGGAAGTGGTTCAGTATGGACTATTGAAGATAATATTATCGAATCTGCTAACATAGTTGGAGCAGCGATCACATCAGCAAAGATTGCTGGTGCTGCTGTAACTACAGGATCACTTGCAGACGATTCTGTAACAAATGATAAAATAGCAAGTGGTGCTGTAGGTGTAACTGAACTCTCTGCAACAGGAACTCCATCCTCATCATCCTATCTTAGAGGAGATAATACTTGGGCAACAGTATCTAGTGGTGGTGTTTCCGAAGCACTAGCAATCGCATATTCAATAGCTTTATAGGAACTAAATAACTGAAGAAAAAGCTATTGTAAATTTGTAAGATGGCAAAGAAGCTAGTTTATAATTATACGTTTACTCCTGGTGCTGCTGGTGTTGGAACTCTTGAGATTACGGGTAATTATCCACTGAAAGTATTTCAGTTAATTACTAATGTAACTGACGGAATAATTATATTTAACTTTGCTGATCCTGCAAAAGGTGGAAGCACTTCTTATGATTCTGAGACAGATAAAACCACTTTAACATTAGATCACGATACATCTGCTATGGCGGCAGATGATGCAATTCAAATTTTCATTGATTTGCAAGATGAGAAGGTAGACTTCTCAGAAACTTTTACTGATCCTGTAAGTAAGTTAAGAGTTTCAAATCCACAAAACCTGATTGATACTGACTTTGAATATGGTCTGCAACCAACAAAGTGGGAGACTATTGAACTTGTAAATAATGTTCCCTCCTTCTTTGCAAGTAGTGCCGACTATTCAATTTCGGATGTTGTTTCAGTTACTACTGTTACTGGTAGTGAAAACATAACTGTAAATACTTTGGATGAGCACGGTTTAACCGTTGGTTCTCCCATTGATGTTCAAGGATTGACTTCTAGAACTGCTGAAGGAAAGTATCTAATTAGTTCTGTTATTGATGCAACCTCTTTTGTTTATAAAGCAAGAGCAAAGCAAGAATCTAGTGGAACAATTAGTGGCAGTTATACTGTTATAACTCCAGGAGAATTTTATCAAGGTTCTGATATTGATATTGATGAAGAGATTGGTATTGAGACTGATGGTAGTGCTCAATCAGCATTAAAAATTAAAACCGATTATCATCATGGATTTTCTAGAGGTTCTAGTTTATACTTAACAAATACTGTTGGTTCTAAAAAATTGACCATCAGTGATAGTGCAACAGCAACTGCACCTGATGGCAGACCTTTTGTTGATTTTGAAGATAGTTTAACCAGAACTGTAAATACCACTTCTGAGTTTAATGAGACCAGACAGATGACTGGTACATATGCTTTGAAATTTACCTCATCATCTGTAAATACCGTTAATAATACAATTGGATGGAATAATCATCAACTTCAAGCTGGTGATGCTTTATTGTATTCGAAACCATCTGGAGATTCAAAAATTGGTGGTCTTGATGATTTTCAAATCTATTATGTAAAAAATGTTGTAGACGCAAACAATATTACTTTATGTGCAACTACTAATGGTGATTATACTAATAATGCAGAAATTAGTTTGAGTAGCACAGGAACTTCTAATTATGGAAGGCATACTCTGATTCTTTGTTATGAAATTACTAGAATTAGAAAACCAGTCTATCAATACGATACATATATCTACACCAGAAGAAACATTCAGGGATCTGGTTCTGGTAGAGATCTTGTCGAAAAGGGTCAAACTACAGATGCCGATGGAAATACTGGATATTGGGGTTTAAGTGGGAAGGCACCAGAAAGATGGCTTATGGTGAATAATAGTAATACTACTATATCCACCATATATTTTTATGAGTATTTTGGTCAAAGGAGAAACTCTAACTTTGTTCTTGGTTCTACTGCTCTTGATTACAACTTTTTAGAAGATTTTAATAGATTTAATAATACTAACACTTATATTAGAAGATCTACTGGTCTTAATCAAAACTTATCTGCATCAGGAACTTATGGTTATCGCTTTTATAGATCTGGAAGTGGTAGCTATTATGGAAATTATTCAACTAATTATGCTGTCGGTACAACATTTTTCGTACCTATGCTTGAGGATACTGAATCTGATACCTTATACATTCCAAATCATAATTTAGAAACAGGTGCTACTGGAACTATAACAACAACTGCTGGATCTGATATTACATATAGAACTGATACTAATCCTGCTTATAATGTTACTGCAACAACAGCAACATTGAGTAGTGGTTCTTCCGCAGCATTTACTGTTGTATCTGGAAATAGAGTAAAACTTACTAATACTGAAAGACTTCGTACTGCTGCTGGTGACTACACAATTGTTGCAAATCTTGATAATCCAACTAAAAATACTTTCTACTTCAATACTCACGACTTAAACACAACGGACGGATTAACTCTAACAACGTCTGGTGCTTTACCATTAACTACTACCGGTGTTGTTGATCCGCAAAATAGTTCGTTGCAAGTAGTATATGATTCTGTAAAATCTACTCTTGAATCGGTGAAGTCTACTATGGCTGCAGATTCTGGATTGTTGCTTTACAATAGATCTACTCACTATTATCCATTCGGAGCAGCTAATAGTATATTTGATAGTGGTAGACAATACTTCCTTTGGTATATTAGTACTATGAGATTGTACATCTCAGGTATTAGTGGGTATGTTAATTCTGATAGTTTCGCTAATAATTCATATGCTACTGGAAAGGTATGGGATCCTTTCCAAAATAGCGTCTATGCTAATAAAGGATATTTTCATATTCAAAGTCCATTCACTGGGCTGAATACTACCACACCATTCTTTATTAATGCATATCAAGTACCAAATCCAGTTGATGAGGGAGGTACTGGAACTGCTTCAATGTATTTCTCTTCTAGAAATGCATATAGTTATAGTGGCAGTTCTGCTCAAACAAGTATCAGTAATACGTATGCAAACTGGTTGACTTTGAGTGATGGATGGGAATATACTTATGAAGCTCAGTATTATGCTCCAAACGCCACTTATCATGGTCGTCAGCATATTTACATTATATTGAGTAATACTAATTGGTCTGGTCATCAAGCTAGTTGGACTCAGAATCTTTATTGGCCTGCTGCTAATCGCCCATATCCTATTACTGCTGGATATGGTGGACAAAGATATGCTATTGAAGTAATTATTCCAATTAAAGCTGGAACCACAGCTAGTAGGTATGGTGCAACTGGTACTGTTAAGGATACTGCATCAATTGTTACTGATATTGTAACTGGAGTAAAGAATAGACTAACAAATCCAGACCTGTCTACTGCAGGTGGTTCTGTATTTGCACAAGCAGTATCTGCTGATAGATTTGCTTTACAAAATTCTTTTGGAGTTACATATAATCTTACAAGCAGTGGAACCTCACCATTTTCATTCCAAACGGAAGAAAAAACTGGTGGAGTTGATGGATACATCAGTATCGATGCTAAGACTGATACAACTATGAGTCACTTCTCTAAGAATGAAATTCCTAAGAGAACTATCAGTGTTGCTCCTACCGATATAGTTGATATTGGGGGAATTCTCTACATCAATAAAAATGATTATAAGATGAAGACCAAACAGCAAGTGGTCTACACAGAATCTGGCGGTACCATACCTATCACCACTGGAGGAGGATTGGTTGATGGAAGTACTTATTATGCAGTATCAAATGGACCTAATCATTTCCAAATTGCTGCCTCTGCCGATGATGCTGATGCTGGAAATGTAATCTCTATAGGAACGACATCTTCAGGATCATTTACTTTCACAGTACCATCTGTTTCTGGTATTTCTTCTGCTGTTGGTAATGTTGGTGTTACATCAGACTCTAAGACAATTACTGGAACCGATACTCTGTTTAAGAGATACTTTAGATCTGGTGATAAACTTACTATTGTGGATGAGGAGAATCCACCTCAGTACATTGATTATGAAATTGCTTCAGTTATCGGTGATACTGAACTTACAATTACTGAAAATCCTGGTATCGATATTACTAGTGGAAAATATTATGTAGAAACAAAAGTCAATACAAGACCTGATGGTACATTTATTCATAGACCGTTTGATGGTGGTGTAGAAATTACCGCTGGTACTTCTCCAAACAGTTCTATCGTTAGACAGACTCGTAAGTACTTCCGTTATCAGTCAGGTAAAGGTATTCAGTGTTCTGTTGCTATTAACTTCAACCCATCAAGGATTGCAAACACTATTGTTGGTACGGCTAACACAACACTTTCAATTAAAACTTATTCAATCAATGTGAATAATATTGAAAATAATTCCTATAATATTTCTGGTGATGACAGAACTGGTAGAGTTCTTGGTGAGAATGAAAGAATTACAATCACTAAAGGTGATACTGCTAATTTATTCGTTAATGCCTCAGGACATCCATTCTGGATTAAAGATACTGCAGGAACTGGAACTGCTAATGCGGTAACTACAGGTATCACTAATAATGGAACTGCAAGTGGAACAATTGTTTGGGATACCACCAACGTCACTGCTGGAACATACTATTATAATTGTGAGAATCATGGATCAATGGCTGGAGAAATTGTTGTTGAACCTGTAGGTGTTACATCTTCCTATGCTAAAGTTACTACATCATATCCACATGGATTGACTAGAAGAAATTCTGTAACTGTTAGAGGTGCTGCAGATTCTGTATATAATGGTTCTCATCCAGTATTAGCCGCTGATGACTTTACTTTTGAATACTTAATCGATCCAGCAACAACTAGTATTCCTAATGGTATCATTGAATATAATGTTGATTCATGGTCAAATAGTGCAGTTCGTTGTGGACTCTTTGATTATCAAAATGGAATGTTCTTTGAATATGATGGATCGACTTTATATGCTGTAAGAAGATCTTCGGTTCAGCAATTGAGTGGAAGTGTCTCAGTTCAGAAAAATAGTAATATTGTAACAGGAACTGATACTAATTTCTCAGGTCAATTGAATATTGGTGATTTTATAGTCATCAGAGGTACAAGTTATAGAATTACTAACCTCCCAAATAAGACTACGATGCATATTCAACCTGCATATAAGGGTGTTGCCGCATCTGGTGTTGTTATTACGAAAACGATTGATACTAAAGTTCCACAAGATCAATGGAATATTGATAAAGCAGATGGGACTGGACCTTCTGGATTTGTTATTGATACGACCAAGATTCAAATGGCTTACATTGATTATTCTTGGTATGGTGCTGGTAAGATTCGCTTTGGATTTAAGGATGCAAAGGGACATGTTAAGTATATGCATGAATTCCTCCACAATAATAAACTGGAAGAAGCATATATGAGATCTGGTAACATTCCAGGTAGATATGAAATTGAGAATACATCTGATTCTGTACCAACGTATGTCCCATCATTGTTCCACTGGGGTACTTCGGTTATCATGGATGGTAAGTTTGATGATGATAAAGCATATCTCTTTACAGCACCATCAAACAACCTAACTTTCACAAATGGTGACTCTAATGCTGTTACTACAACAGGAGTATCCAGTCTGATTTATCAGTATAACTGGGCAGAAAGAAAGTATTATTGGTATGTACGAATACCATTCGCATCAACCGATGGTGCTAAGTTCTCCTCGGGTACAGCACTTTATACTGATGATGGTCAATTAGATGGAGAACTTGTTGAGTTTATTGATTACAGTGGTTCTACTGCAAGAGTTCATATTTACGTAGGAGAATCTAGAAGATTTAGTGGTTCTCCTGCTGTATATCCATCTCTTGCAAATGCAACTGATGTTCATATTGGTGCTCCATCAACTGGTGGTGATACGGTAGATCTTCAGAGTGAAGTTCCATTGATTAGTATTCGTCTCGCACCTTCTGTTGATAATAATCTCACTGGTTCTTTGGGTCAGAGAGAAATTATTAACCGAATGCAGTTGCAGTTAAAACAACTTGGTATTACTCTTTCTCATGACTGTAATGTTGACTTGATTCTGAATGGTGCTATCAGTAACCGTTCATTTGAAGATGTTACATCTCCATCACTTTCTGAACTTGTTAAGCATGTTGCTGGTGATAAAGTTATTGGTGGAACTAAGATTTTCTCACTACGTGCATCTGGTGGTACAGAAAACGCAGCAGGAAAGAGATTGTCTTCTACTAACGATTTTGATATCTCTCAGATTACTGACCTTGGTAATTCAATTATTGGTGGTGATGGTACGTTCCCCAACGGACCTGATATCCTTACAATTGCGATTCAACCAGTCAACACCTCTGAGATTAATGCAGATTCACCACTCACTGTTTCTTCTAGAATCACCTGGACTGAATCGCAGGCATAATAAATAACTAAAAACCAACCAGAATGGCTAATAATAGAGAACTATCACAATTAGGTTCTTTAATACACGTCAACGATACCAACCAAAGTGTTGGTATCGGAACGTCTTTGGGTGTTAAGACTAATGCTCCTGGATATGACCTTGATGTAAACGGTGATATTAACTTTTCTGGTGACTTATATCAAAATGGTTCTCTATTCACTTCTGGACTTGGTGTTGGTCTTGGTACTGAAAGTCCCAACAGTGGTATAATAACGGGTAGGGTCGGTACTGGATTTACCGATATGAACTTTATCGGTACTGGTATTACAGTTACTGGGTATGGTTCGACAGTTGTTGTTGATATGAGTTCGATTGCTGCAGCGTCTGCTGGTGCAAGTGGTGATGATGCTATTCGCCTTGCTATCGCCCTGGGATAATATAAATACTTTTAATCGATATGGAAGCACTAGGTCAATAAAACATGGCGAACGATTTTAAATTAAAAACCAAAGCGAGTGTTGGTGTAACGACAGAGAACGTCTATGTTGTTCCTTCAAATACTTCCGTAACTGTTATTGGTATTACTCTTTGCAATACCTCTGGTTCTGGTATTAATGTAGGTATTGGTATTACTAGAACGGGATCCGATGATGTAAAAATATTAAAGAATGTTCCCATTCCTCAGGGATCAACTCTTGAGTTTATGCAAGGAAACAAGATTGTACTTGAAGCAACAGATACATTAACTGCTAATAGTGATACAAATTCAAGTTTAGATGTAGCACTTACTATCTTGGAGATGACCTGATGGCACTTACAAAGGTTACAGGTGGAGTAGTTTCAACTACCTCTAATTATCAGGTAGGTGTTATTACTGCTACTAAGTTTGTTGGTGATGGTAGTGGATTAGAAAATCTTAAAGGTGGTGGAATTGGTGATGGCGTAGGTAATAATTGTGGTCTTGAACAAGTTTTTATCACACCAGTAACTCTTACACTTGGTGGTTCTGGGTGTGGTATAGTAACAATAACATCTAATGCTGATAGTGGAAATCTTGCTTTAGTTAGATCAAAGAATATTACTATTGCTACTGGGTCTACAGTTCATATTGATTCTGGAGTAAGCGTGAGAACTAATATTTTTGGTGTATTTTAGGAGGTAATATGGCTCTCACTTCTCTTACAAGAACTCTTGGTATCCACTCTGCTGGTACTAGTGTTACTAGTGAATTAATTCATACACTGAATTTTGTTGGTGCTGGTAACAGTCTTACATATAATGATGGAACTATAGACATCAATATTGCTGGTAGTGGTTCTGGTGGTGGAGGTGGTGCCTCAAAGATTATTTCTGGAACAGTATTTGCATACCAGAACGTAATTACTGAGGATACTGATATTGAATTGCCCAATAAAACATCTTTGATTTATGCTGATCCTGATGTTACTGTTGATATTGAACCAGGAGTAACAGTGTCTGTTGATGCTACATGTTTTCTTAACATCGTTGATATTTAATTATGTCTATACCATCAGAAATAGCTTTTGTTGATAATGTTCAAACTGACTCTCAGAAAAATGTTATAGATGAAGATGTTGATATTGAGCAACCATATAAAACTTCTTTTATCTTAGTTGATGATGATGCAACTGTTGATATTGAAGATGGTAATCAGATGAGTATTGGTGAAGGATGTATTTTAATCATTGAAAAATTATCTGACGTTGTTATACGCTAAATAACTAAAAAATAAAACAATATGTCAACACTAAGAGTAGACAATATTAAATCAAGGACTGGTACAACAGTTACTATACCTGAGACACATGCTCTTGCTGTGACTGGTATTGTTTCTGTAACCAGTTCTGGTAGCATTAACAACTCTGGTGATTTTGTTAATAGTGGGAATGCATCAATTGCTGGTGTAACAACATTTACACAAGGTGCTGAACTCTCTGGTGATATTACTGCTACTGGAGCACTTAATCTTACTGGTGGAGCAAATCTTAATACTACAGGTATTATTACCTGCTCTACTTTGGATGTTTCTGGTTCCACATCATTTGGTGATATTACTGGAACTATTTCCACATTAAATGTAACTAACAATGCTACTATTGGTGGTAATCTGACCGTTAATGGTACGACTACAACTATTGATACTGTTGTTACTGCTGTCGATAGTTTAGAAGTTGACGGTGCAATTAGTGCCGCTGACTATCAAGGTAACTTCATCCTTGATATGTATTTGTTCTCCTAAATAACTAAAAATTATAAGTCATGGCACTCACTAGAGGAAGATTAACCAACGTAACTAACGTATCTTCTGGTTCTACCAGCGCAGTTATTACGGTTGCAAATAATAAAAAAGTATATGTAAAGTCTATTGCTATCCATGATGGTAGTGTAGGTCTTTCAACCGTTGCTGTTGCATGTACAGCACAAGTCTATTTGGTTCCTAATGGTGGTAGCGTTAGTGATGCTACGAGAATGTATGAAGTCACTTTGGGTGATAAGGAAACTGTTTTGATTGAACCTTCATACCCAATTGTTCTTGAAGACACTGGTGATACTCTTCAAGTTGGTGGTCTTGGTGGAACTCTCAATGTAATGGTACATGGCGATAAGGAGGTTTGATTTATGTCCCCATTTAAATCCTCAGCGGGAAGACAATTAGGAAAATTAATCGAAGGATTTAAGACTTCTACTATTGGAAAAGCATTTGGAAGTAATGAAGCAGATCTAGAATATGAGATACAAATAACAGGTACTGGTAATTACAGTGTACTGAGTAGAGATGGAAATTATAAGTTCTACGTTTTTAATAATCCTGGAACTTTCACTATAACTTCGTTAAATCAACCACTTAAGTCAAGGGTTGCAGTTATTGGTGGCGGTGGAAGTGGTGCAGGATATAATGCTGCATACTTTGCAGGAAATAATGGTAATCCATCGACTGCTTTTGGTTTTACTGCTTATGGTGGTGGTGCCGGTGCAATGTACCCTGGTAATGCAGGTCAACCTGGTGGATCTGGTGGTGGAGGTAGCGTATCTGGAGGTGGTGGTGATGGAAATAAACAGACTGGTACAACTACTGTTGCCGCTGACTTACCTCAAGGTTTTCCTGGTGGACCAGGTGATAGTACATATGGTGCCGGCGGAGGCGGTGGTGCTGGACAAGCAGGAACTGCTGCAAATGTAGAACGTTCTGGTGCTGGTGGTGATGGAGTTATATTAGAAATGGATAAGACTGGTGATGGTGCAACTGGATCACTTATACCTGAAAGTTTGGGTACACCTGGACCAATAGACGGAAGATGGTTTGGCGGCGGTGGCGGCGGTGGCGGCGGCAGCACTGCTAATGCTGCGAGTGATATTGAGGGTGGTGCTGGTGGAGGCGGTAAAGGTGCTGGTCCTACAAGTGCTCAACCCGAAACTGCTGGTCAAGCTAACACTGGCGGCGGTGGCGGCGGATGGGAAGATGGTGGCGGCGGTGGCGCAGCAGGCGGCGGCGGTGCTGGTGGTGTTGTTCAAAGGTCCAAAACTTTCACCCCTTCTGATCAAAATACAACTTATCCCATTTCCATTGGTGCTGGTGGTGCAGCGGGACATCAGAGTGCTACTAATGCTGGTGGTTCTGGTGTTGTTCTTATAAGATTTGCAAGATTTAGAATCTTAAATACTTAATATAATTGACGGTCTGTAAAATCTGATATATAATTGGAATGAACACATTATGAGAATAT
>CENO01015607.1_pt1 | contig 15360 bp, 14 predicted proteins | sample 530271 | NCBI WGS metagenome assembly CENO01 (sample SAMEA2619857, study PRJEB7988) | marine metagenome | biome: marine biome (ENVO:00000447); feature: surface water layer (ENVO:00002042); material: "saline water (ENVO:00002010), including plankton (ENVO:xxxxxxxx)" | depth 5 m | reverse complement strand
GTTAATTTTGATGATTTAACATCTTTTATGAAAGATGATCTAAATCCTTACGCGGATGAAAACTGGCCGGTCCCTTACAGCGGTTTCTATCTCACTCCCTTTTTAAGATCAGGAGACGAGGCTTCATTTGATGTAGCCTGGGTTGGCTTTACGAATAATCATAAAGATATGGGAATTGTGCAAGATTCCTGGTTCTCTGCTGATGCAGCAGAAACATTTGCCAAGTGGGAATCTTTAACGGATTGCCCGTCTCAAGGATACTATATGGCCATTGAGGCAAGAACCCCAAAAGTACAGTTCGTTGAGGGTGAAAATACTTTCTGGGCTATTAGAAGTTGCTCTTTAAAAGAAGGGAAAACTATACAAGATCTATTAGCAAGTGATAAAGAATGGAATATGTATATGGATAAGCTTGGTCACACAGGTGGTGTTTGGAGATGGGTACCTGTTGCAGGAACCTCTAACTCATCTGACAGTGACTTTTTTATGAATATTTCTTTCAATTCTTGGGAAGAGTATGGATCTATACAAGATGATTCCTTTTGGGGTGTGACCGAACAACCTGAAAGTGTGATCAGTTGTGATAACCCTAGAGTCTATTCAGCATTTAATGCCAGAAATAGACCTTTTAATTAAATTAATAGAGGAATAACAATGAAAATAAAATTCTTAATAATGTTTATCTTTGCATCCTTTTATAACATTACTCATGCCGATGATCATGTGGAGATTGGTGGCATGGCTGCTATGCAATGTCAAATTGCAGATGGTGCGGACATGGATGATGTCATGAAAGTTCTAGCTGAATGGGACGAGTATGGAGATGACAATTTTTCTGAGCCTTTCAGTGCATGGATCATGACACCTGTTTACATGTCTACAGCTGATTTCGATCTTGATTTTGTTTTTTTAGGTTTCGCTGAAACTCTTGCTAGTGTCGGTAAGGCCGAAGATGAATTCAGAAAAGGTGGCGACAGAATAGGTGCGAAATGGGAAAGAGTAACCAATTGCTCTGGTATGTCATTAAACCTAAATGTAGAGGGAAGAACTCCTAAAACTGAATGGGTTGAAGGCGCAACCGGTTATACCATGATTCAATCATGCTCGTTTAAGGATGGAAAAAGCGTAGATGACCTTCCAGCAAATGACAAAATTTGGAATAAATACCTAGATGATTCTGGATTTGAAGGTGGTTATTGGAGATGGTGGCCAGAAACTGGATCGCCTACTGAAACAAATTATGACTATCTGGTTGCTGTGAGTTTTTCATCTGTAGAAGAATATGGAGCTTCCAGAGACAATAGGCTTAAGGCCATGATGGATGGTTCGAGACCAGAAGAAGTTCATGAATGTAATACTCCTAGACTTTATGAGTCTACAAATATCAGGTTGAATCTTGCAGAATAATTAGGAGAGAAAAGATGAAAAAAACATTAATATTGATTGCGCTCATAGGATCTTCTTTCCAGGTTTTTTCTAATGAGGATGCTTACGTTACATATACTGGGGAAGTGCTGCAGTGTAATTTTAATAAAGGCAGAGATCTCGATAAGGTACTGGACTTTGTAAGAAATGATTGGTACGAATTAGCTGATTCTTATCCCGCTCCTTATGAAGGTAATGTAGTAACTCCTCAACTTTATGATGACAATGAGGGCTATGATTTATATTGGGTAGGCTTTACTGCCAATAATAATGCCATGGGCCAAGTACTAGATTGGTTCTCAGTTAATGGAACTAAGACTTTTGCGAAGTGGCAGAGTCTAGTTGATTGTGCGTCATGGAGTCAGTGGGATATCTTTGAAGTTCGTGCTAATCAAACTGATTTTCAAGAGGGTGATAATAACATCTGGGCACTGCACAGCTGTTCTTTTAAACAGGGCAAAAGTGCATCTGATATAAGAGAAAATGATAATGTTTGGAATGAGTTTCTAGACAGCCTTGATCACAAAGGTGGAGTCTGGAGATGGTGGGCCGCAGGAGGATCTTCTCTAGAAGAAACTAATGATTTTTATGTAAATATGGGTTTTAGCTCTATGACAGAATATGGAAATTATAGGGATGCAAGATTAAAAAGCTTAGTTGATGGCACTTACCCCGAAACTATCGCTGATTGTCTGCCACCCAGAGTTTACTCGGTTAATAATATTAAAGCTATTAGCAATTAATAAACTCAATAGATTAAGAAAACGGCCAATAGATTGGCCGTTTTTTTTATTAATTATTCTTTGTTAGGATTGAAGACATGGAATTGTATTCAAAATTAATACTGAGTCTTTTTCTGAGTATTAGTATCAGTTCTGTTTTTGCAGATGATCTCATTGGATGGCGAGAGCATATTATTGATGATGTTAAATTAGGACCTGCTGATTTAGCGGGAAGTGATGGTCTAGAAATAGCCGATTTAGACAAGGATGGTTATATAGATATTGTTTCTGTTCATGAACTCGATACTCAGTATGGAGTACCACGAGGATATGTCCGAATTGCATGGGGAACGTCAGATCCTAAGAAATGGGAACTCACGACCTTAGCTTCAGGCAAAGAAGCTGCTTCTGCTGAAGATGTAGATATAGCTGACGCCGATGGAGATGGATGGTTAGACATAATTGTTGCTTGCGAACTAGCTCATTTAATTTATTTTCGAAATCCTGCGTCTAAACATCGTTCAACGACCTGGGAAAGAACCATACCTGAAATTTCTCTCAACAGAGGCTCATTTATAAGAGTATTTTTTGCAGATTTTGATGAAGATGGAAAAGTAGAAGTTGTTGCAGCAAATAAAGGTGGAGAAAATCCCGAAATTGAGAATGCACCCCTAAATAATGTATCTATATTTAAACTACCTCAAGATCCATTAGATGGCGACTCTTGGGAAGAACAAATAATTACTCAAGTTAGAATTCCAATAAATTCTCAACCAGTTGATCTAGATTCTGATGGAGATATGGATATTGTCGTTGGAAGCAGGGGAGAAGCAAGAATCCTTTGGTTAGAGAATTTAGGAAATTTGCAGTTCAAAGAACACAACATAGATCTTTCAGGTGATTTAGAAACTGGCTCTTGGTTAACTGGATTTAACATGGATTATGCTGATTTAAACAATGATGGAAGATTAGATATTGTCAGTTCAGTTTGGCCTAGCTCTGCATATATTCTTTATCAGCCCGCTAGTCCTGAAAATAAATGGAACTTCCTTAAGATAGGCAGTATAAAACCCGATCGACTGGTGAGTATTGCAGCTACTGATATTGATGCAGATGGGGATATTGATATTTTTTCCGGTTCTTACAGCCTAGGAAGCAGAGATAAGGATGATTATTACAGTCTCAACAGATCCTATGGAAGCGTAGTTTGGTTTGAAAACACCGCAAGCGGATGGAAAAAAAATAATATCCTAAGAAGAAAAAGAGGAATGTATGACAAATGGATTCCTTATGATTTAGATGGAGATTTAGATTTGGACTTTATAGGAACAAGAGGTAATAGCCAGCCTTATGATGGAGTAATCTGGTTAGAACAATTGTCACCAAGAAATACTCAACCAGTATTCTCGCCTGCAAGGATAGTCGATAGTCAATCTGTTCCATTTCCCGATTAAATTTTCATCAACTAAATCCTTAGTTATAATTAAAAGATGGAAGCTACCAGAACCAAGCCATTAGATCTTCTTGATAAGCAACAACTTTCTCAAATTCGAGAAAAGAATGATTTTAGAAATATTTTTGCTTTATGCTTGGATTGGGGGTTAATTGTCTTTGGATTAAGCATTTTTTACTACTTTCCAAGTGTTTTTACCTTTATCAGTGCAGTTATTTTAATAGGCTCGAGGCAGTTTGCACTTGCTGTACTTGTTCATGATGGAGCACACAATCTTTTATTTTCTAACTTAAAAGTAAATGACTTTTTCTCTCAGTGGTTGTGCGCTTATCCGATCTTCCAAGATAATAGAGTCTATAGACCCTATCATTTAAAACATCATAGGTTTACCGAAACCGAGGATGACCCTGATCTGGCTTTAAGCGCTCCGTTCCCAATAACAAAAGTAAGTTTCTTTCGTAAAGTATTACGAGATTTAACGGGTATAACTGGTTTTAGAAGATATTCACAAGCATTGATATCTATACTAAAGACAGATGGTGACAATATACCTGATAGGCTTAAAGGTATTTGGTTTAAAATTCATGGTTTTTTAATTACAAATATTTTGATTTTTTTGGCCATTTCCTTCTTTTTTCATTGGTCTTTATATTTTCTTCTATGGTGGCTGCCTGCTTTCACTTATTACAGTCTAATCATCAGAATAAGAAATATCGCTGAGCACTGTGTGACCTCGGGATCTACTGATTTGGACAATACGAGAACCACATTAACAAATCCTATTGTTAGGTTTTTGATGGCACCGCATAGAGTAAACTATCACCTAGAGCATCATCTTTTTATGATGTGCCCTTGGTATAACCTACCTAAAGCGCATAAGATGATGATAAAAAATGGATTCAAAGATAAGATGTGTATAAGCAACTCCTATAGGAGTGTACTAAATAAAGCAGTGAGCGCATGACTATGAGTGAAAATAAAGATTTGAAAGATAAACTTACTCCCGAGGAGTATTATGTTACCCAGAATCATGGCACCGAACCTGCTTTCAGTGGTAAATATGATGGAGTCAAAACACCTGGTACATATCACTGTATAGTCTGTGATGTCGAACTCTTTAGCTCTGAATCCAAATATGATTCAGGTTCTGGATGGCCAAGCTTTTGGGAACCTTCAGAAGAAGAGAATGTAGAAACTCAAGAAGATCACTCTGCAGGCATGATTAGAACTGAGGTTCATTGCAGCAAATGTCAGGCGCACTTGGGGCATGTTTTTCCTGACGGACCTCAACCAACAGGCTTGAGATATTGCATTAACTCAGTTTCTTTGGATTTAAAACCATCTGAAGAGGAGTAAGTCTGAGCCAAGACGTCTCACCACAAAAAAAATCTTTAAAGCTTCTGGCTAGTAGTGGATTGGTGTCCTTTTGGACATTTGTTTCACGAATTCTTGGATTAGTTCGTGACATTGTTATAACTGGTTTATTAGGAGCAGGAGTAGCGCTTGATACCTTTGTAGTCATCATGAAGATACCGAGTGTTTTTCGAAGACTGTTTGCTGAAGGAGCTTTCAACCAAGCTTTTGTTCCAGTGTTAGCTGAATATAAAGAGGGCAATGCCAGTGAAGTGAAGTTATTGGTAAATAATACTCTTGGGGCGTTATCTAGTGTATTACTTATCGTAACTATTTTTGCCTTTTTATTTGCACCTTTTTTTGTAATGTTATTTGCTCCAGGGTTCTATCTAGAACCTTTGAAAAAGCAGTTAGCGGTTGATATTCTACAAATTACTTTTCCTTATCTATTTTTTGTTTCTTTAGTGGCTTTCTCGGGTGCTATTCTAAATTCCTACCAAAGGTTTTCTTTACCAGCTTTAACACCTCTTTTTTATAATTTAAGTTTAATTGTTGCAGCAATTTGGTTTGCACCAAAAATAGAAATGCCAATATATGCAATAGCTTGGGGTGTTTTCTTCGCGGGAATTATTCAAGTACTAATTCAGATTCCTAGTTTGATTAGATTAGGCTTATTGCCCAAGTTTAAATTAGATTTCTCTCATCCCGGTGTAAGAAAAGTTATGTATTTAATGGTGCCAGGGATTATTGCTGGAGGTGTCAGTCAGTTAAATATGTTGATAGATACAATTCTTGCTTCCTTACTACCAACAGGTAGCCCTAGCTGGTTGTATGTTTCTGATAGATTGATGCAATTGCCTTTAGGTATCTTTGCAATAGCAATTGGTACAGTCATTCTCCCCAGGTTGTCCAAATTATTTGTAACGGATGATCAACGCTCATTTTCTGAAACACTGGATTGGTCGATGAAGTTAGTTTTTTTAATTGGCATGCCCGCTGTTTTGGGTCTTATTCTTTTAGCTGAGCCTATAATTTTAGTTTTATTCGAAAGAGGGGCATTTAGCTCGGAAGATACGCTTCAAGCCTCATATAGCTTAATTGCTCTTGCTATCGGCTTGATGGCCTTTATGCTCATAAAGATCCTTACTCCCAGTTTTTTTGCACGTCAGCAGCCCAAGAAGCCTATGATAGTAGCTCTGATCTCTATGATTTTGAATGGAATTTTGGCTTGGGCGTTAGGCTTTTATCTGGGATATGGTCACATAGGGTTGGCTTTAGCTAGTTCTATATCAGCCTTCTTCACTGTATTAACGCTTTTAATTCTTCTTAGAATTGAAGATGTCTACAAGCCCTCCACCGGGTGGTTAATTTTTTGGTTGAGAATATTATTAGCTTCGATCGCACTTATTGTTTGGTTAGTATATTTTGACCAAGATATTTTCTATTTAAGAGAACTCTCTGTCTTTGGTAAAACCACTTACTTAGCAAAGATGGTCTTTGTGGGTATGCTGATATATATCGTTGCGCTTAGAATTACTGGAATGAAAGTGAAGGAATTTCAAAATTAAAATGTATTTGATAAGAGGCAAACAGAACATAGATCTTTTCTTAAAAAGACATACCGAGGTTGATTTGATAGCAACTATAGGTAATTTCGATGGCTTGCATCTCGGGCATCAACACATAATCAACAATATGGAGAAAGATGCTACAGATAACAATTGGAAAAAACTTGTTATCTTTACCGAACCGCATGCAAAGGAATTTTTTGCAGAATCTCTAGGAACAGAAGAAGAGAAACCGCCAAGAATATTCCCCTGGTCAGAAAAGGTAAGCAAACTAACAGAGTTAGGTGTCGAATTTGCTTTTTTTCTAAATTTTAATAACCAGCTCAGAAATATGAAACCTGAAGACTTTATAAATGAGGTCTTATCGAGATTAAATATCAAAAAAATGGTCATAGGGGATGACTTCCGGTTTGGGGCAAATCGAAAAGGGGACTTTAACTTTTTAAAAGACTGGGGAGATAGAAACGATGTAATTGTAGAGAAAACTCCAACTTTTACTCTCAACGGTGAAAGGGTGAGCAGTACAAGAATAAGAAGATGCTTAACAGATGGTAATTTTGAAGAGGCGAAAGAACTTCTTGGCAGGCCTTACGTCTTCAATGGCAAGGTTGTATATGGTCAGCAATTAGGTAGAACCTTAGGAGTGCCTACTGCCAATCTTTGGCTACCCAAGAATAAGTTGCCGGTATCAGGAGTCTATATTGTAAATGTTGAGTTTGAGAAAAAGCTTTATGGAGGTATTGCTAATATGGGAACCCGACCTACCGTTGACGGCCAAAATCCTGTCCTGGAGGTTCACATTTTTAATTTTTCGGACAATTTATATGGAAAAAAAATACAAGTTGAGTTTTTAAAAAAGATTCGTGATGAAAAGAAATTTGAAGGGCTTGATGAATTGAAAGAACAAATATTTAAAGATATTGCTTTCGCAAAAGAATATTTCGGTTAAAGTTCCACCAAATTTATTATGACTGACTATAAAGACACTTTAAACCTTCCTAATACGGACTTTGCTATGAAGGCTAACTTGCCTTCTAAAGAACCCAAGATGATTGAATATTGGGAACAGATACGTTTGCAAGACAAAGTTGCGGAAGCACGAAAAGGAAGAGAGAAATTTATTCTTCATGACGGGCCACCATATGCTAATGGCGAGATCCATATGGGTCATGCGGCTCAAAAAGTCTTAAAAGATATGGTTGTCAAATCTCAGGTCCTTGATGGGAAGTATGCCCCTTTTGTCCCAGGCTGGGATTGTCATGGCTTACCTATCGAACTTAACGTCGAGAAAAAGAAAGGAAAGGTTGGTCAAAAAATAACTGCCTCCGAGTTTAGGAAGGCGTGTAGGGAGTATGCAGCCTCCCAAATAGAGCTACAAAAGCGAGATTTCAAAAGACTTGGAATAGTAGGAGATTGGGACAATCCTTACGTAACAATGGATTATAAATTTGAAGCAAATATAATCAGATCACTTGGCAAGATCATTGAAAAAGGACATTTAAATAGGGGTGATAAACCTGTTCATTGGTGCCTTGACTGTAAATCAGCACTTGCTGAAGCCGAGGTGGAATATCAAGACAAAACATCTACTTCTATTGATTTTATATTTCCCATTGAAAATGCCCTTTTAGAGAGTATCTTTAATTCCAGTTCCGACAACAACACTTATGTTGCAAGCTGGACAACAACACCTTGGACTCTTCCTGGAAACTTAGCTTTAACAGTTAATGCAGAATTCGTTTACGAATTAATTGAGATTCAATTTCAAGATAGAAGGATTAACTTAATTCTTGCAAAGGATTTAACCGAATCTACTTTAGAAAGAATAGGTGTAGAGGAGTATAAGACTTTAGGAACTTGCAAGGGTAGTGAATTATTGGGACTAAAAGCTTCTCATCCTTACTTAGATAGAGATTCATTGATAATTGCCGGAGACCACGTAACTACAGAAGCAGGGACTGGAATAGTGCACACTGCACCAGGGCATGGATTGGAGGATTACGCTGTCTCAATAGAAAATGGACTAGAGGTTTTGAGCCCTGTAATGGCTAATGGAACATTTCAAGATGATGTAGAGCATTTTGCTGGACAATTTGTCTTTAAAGCTAACGAAAATATCGTTCAACTGCTCAGAGAGAAAAATGTTTTGCTCTCGGAATCTGAGTATGATCATAGCTATCCTCACTGTTGGAGACATAAATCTCCTGTCATGTTTAGGGCGACCCCTCAGTGGTTTATTTCCATGGAAAATAATGGCTTATTAGATCAATCAATCGATTCAGTAGGCTCAGTGAGATGGGAACCAGATTGGGGCCAAGCCAGAATTGAATCTATGCTAGAAAGTCGACCGGACTGGTGTATATCAAGGCAAAGATCTTGGGGAGTTCCAATTGCTTTATTAGTTCATAACGAGACTGGAGAAATACATCCAAAAACAGATTTGGTTATAGAGAAAGTAGCAAATTTGGTTGAGAAGGGAGGAATACAAGCTTGGCATGATGTTGCCATAGAAGATTTGGTAGAAGATCATGAAGATTACTACAAAATTACTGATTGTTTAGATGTATGGTTTGACTCCGGAGTGACTCATGCTTGTGTCTTGGATACTAATAAAGAACTTCAATTCCCAGCAGATTTATACTTAGAGGGATCTGACCAACACAGAGGATGGTTTCAATCTTCATTATTAACAAGTATAGCCATGAAAGAAACTGCACCCTATAAAGCAGTATTAACTCATGGGTTTGTAGTTGATGGAGAGGGGAAGAAGATGTCTAAGTCTTTAGGAAATGTAATTTCGCCTCAAAAGGTTTGGGAAAATATGGGAGCTGATGTACTAAGAGTCTGGATAGCTTCAACAGACTATACGAAGGAAATTGTTCTGTCAGATGATATTTTGAAACGCAGTTCTGATTCGTACAGAAGAATTAGAAATACCATAAGATTCTTACTTGGGAATCTAAGCGACTTTTCAGACAAAAAGTTATCTCCTGATAAGTTGACGGAACTTGATAAGTGGATGATAACAAGAACTCGTAAACTTCAAGAGGAAATAAGACAAGATTACTTAAATTATAACTTTCACTATGCTTTTCAGAAGATTCATAATTTTTGTGCCAATGATTTAGGAGGCTTTTACCTCGATATTTTAAAAGACAGATTGTATACAGCTAAGTCTGATTCCGATGCACGTGTATCTTGCCAAATTGCTTTGTCTAATATTTTGCAAGCTTTACTCAGATGGGTTAGCCCAATACTTTCATTTACAGCTGAAGAAGCTTGGCAGTCATTGCATGAAAACAGAGAATCTGTTCACACTTTAGAATGGTATGAAGACTGGGAAAATGTAGGAGAACTAACTTTTTCTGATGAAGAATGGGAAAAGGTTTTAGAAGTCAGGTCTGAAGTAAATAAACATATCGAAGAAGCAAGAAATGAAAATATTATTGGATCCTCTTTAGAATCTAATTTAGATCTTTACTGTGACACTGATCTTAAAGCACTCTTTGACAAATTCTCTGATGAGTTGAGATTTATTTTTATAACTTCCGAAGCAACAGTTCATTCACTACAAAATCAAGGAAAAGAAACTAGCATTTCAGGATTAAACCTGAAAGTAACTAAGACCTCTGATCAGAAGTGTGTTAGATGTTGGCACAGTAGACCCGAAGTCGGTTCAATTGAGGGTCACGAAACAATATGTCAAAGATGTCATGAGAATGTAGAAGGGGAAGGCGAAATAAGAAATTATGCATAAGCATAATTTGATCGTATGAATAAGGTAATTTTCCTAATTTTCTTAGTGATTGCTGATCAATTATCAAAGTATTTTATAGTTAAAAAATTATCAATCGGGGAGAGCTTTAATATATTTTCTTTTTTGGATTTATATTTGATCCTCAACACCGGCATAGCTTTTAGTTTTTTTGATGATGGGGGCGTTTATGGCAGGTGGATATTAGTAACTTTGGTTTTATTGGTGTGCGTTTATCTAACGTATATTCTTTTTACTGAAAAATTAAGAAAATACGAGTCAGTAGCATTATTGATGATCTTATCTGGAGGAATAGGAAATTTAATTGATAGGACTTTATGGGGTCATGTGATTGATTTCATTCATTTTTATTATTTAAATTACTCTTTTTATATTTTTAACTTTGCTGATACTTTCATAACAATAGGAGTTATGATTTATATATTGGATTTACTGATGGTCAAACTAAATTCTGATGGAAATAAGGCTAGCTAATACACGCGGATTTTGTGCTGGTGTTGATCGCGCAATAGAAATTGTAAAGAAAGTCTTAGAAATACAAGGTTCACCAGTCTACGTTAAGCATGAAGTTGTTCATAATAAGACTGTTGTTGAGGAGCTAAAACAGCTAGGAGCAATTTTTGTAGAAGATATTCATGAAATACCCGAAGGAGAGGTGGTTATATATAGTGCGCATGGTATTTCTAAGGCAGTCGAAGTCGAATCTCAAAACCGTAATTTAAATGTCTTCGATGCGACTTGTCCCCTGGTGAGTAAGGTTCATGCTGAAGTAAACACTTATGCAAAGCTTGGATATCACTGTCTGTTAATTGGTCACAAAAATCACCCTGAAGTAGAAGGAACTATGGGGCAGTTTGATACTTCTTTTGGAGGTACTATAACGTTGATTGAAGACTTGGAAGATGTAAATAAATTGAATTTCAAAGCTTCAGATAACATTGCTTTTGTTACTCAAACCACCTTGTCAGTAGATGATACCCAAGAAATCAAAGACTCTTTAATTCAAAAATATCCAGCCATCAAAGGACCAAAGAAAGATGATATTTGTTATGCAACACAAAATAGACAAGATGCAGTAAAACAATTGGCCCTTGAATCTGATCTTGTTTTAGTTATCGGATCAGAAAATAGCTCCAATTCCAATAGGCTTAGAGAAATTGCTGAAAGGTCAGGAGTTGAAGCTTACCTGATTGATACGATTGAAGATTTACCTTTAGATTGTCTAGAAGGAAAGTCAAAAATTGGCCTTACTTCAGGTGCATCAGCACCTGAACATTTAGTATCTGAAGTTATCGAAGTGCTTACTGTAAATCATAACTTTAAATTAGCTGGAGACAGAAAAAGAACGGATGAGGGAATTTCCTTTAGACTTCCAAAAGGGTTAAGGTAACCAGAACTTTTCGCTTTTCAGTTGTCTAAAAGTTAACGGGAGAAAAAATATGAAACTAAAGATATTATTAATTGCATGCTTGATAGCAAATATTTCACAGGTTTACTCTGATCCTAAAGTCATGAAGCAAATGAAGAAAATGGACTCCGATAAAAGTGGAAGCATTACCTTTGAAGAGTTTAACTCCAGTTCTATAGCTAGATTTAAGCTAATGGATTCTAATGGCGATGGAAATATTTCTCAGGAAGAATTTCTTGTTCCATCAAAAGAAAGATTTGAAAAAATGGATTTAAACTCTGATGGTGTTCTAAAAAGAAAAGAAATTAGAAAGGCACTTAAGCAAAATCGAAAAGGCCGTAAAGATAAACAAAAAAAAGAACCTAAACCTTTTATCAAGCATTAGGAGACTGATCAAGGAATGAATGATTCTTCGTGTTTGCAAAAAGCTAAGATTTGTTTATCTCCTAATTGCTCATCCAGAGAGAAGGATGAAATTTCTCTATTAGTCATTCATAACATTAGCCTTCCTCCCGGTGAGTTTGGTGGAGGATATGTAGAACAATTTTTTCAGAATATTCTCGATCCTCAGGCGCACCCATATTTTGATGAAATTAAAGAGCTCAAAGTCTCTAGTCATCTATTCATTGAAAGGGATGGTTCGATAACGCAATTTGTACCTTTTGATAAGAAGGCCTGGCACGCAGGAGTCTCCAATTTCAATGGTAGAGAAAATTGTAATGAATTTTCTATCGGAATTGAGTTAGAAGGGACGGATGAGCTTGAATACACTCAAGAACAATACGATACATTGGTTGAAGTATCTAGAGAGCTTATGGTTTCATACCCTCTTATCACCAAAGGTAATATTGTAGGACATTGTGATATTGCTCCTGGCAGAAAAACTGATCCGGGTGAAACTTTCGATTGGGATTTGTATCTTTCGCGTCTCTAGGATTGATTCCAAAAGTTCTCTTCTATTCCTGCATCCCTATTTAGACATCTGCCAATAACAAACATTAAGTCTGATAATCGGTTTAAATAAACAAGCTTATTTTCTTCTATATTTATTTCTTCTTTGAGCTTAACAAAAGAACGTTCACATCTTCTGCATACAGATCTAGCATATTGAGCCAATGAAGATGCAGGACTTCCTCCTGGCAGTATAAAGTTTTCAAGCTCAGGAAGGCTGCCATTAAGAATATTGATCTCTTTTTCTAGATAGAGAATTTCTTCTTGTGAAATTGATTGATCTGTTCCCAAGGACAACGACCCACCAATATCAAAAAGGCAGTTCTGTATTCTCATTAAAGATAGATCATACTTAGCTGAACTATCCACGGATCTAAGGTATCCAATTATGGAGTTCAACTCGTCAACTTCTCCGATACAATTTATTCGAGCTTCAGATTTACTTACTCTAGATCCATCAGCCATTGCTGTAGTTCCATCATCTCCAGTTTTTGTTGTAACTTTTGTTATGCGTTTTCTCATTTATCTTCCCGTTTCGTAGTTGAACTTTAACCACAAAGCTCTGTCTTGATTTAAATAAAAGGCGTTAGATGTAGCGGCTGTATAGTAGTTTTCATCAAAAAGGTTTTCCAATTTTAACAATACTGTCGTTCTATCATTGAGGTGCCTAGAAAATGATAAATTCACGAGATTGTAAGAGGGTAGATCAATATTACCAAAATCCAGTCTTTTCCCGAAAGAAGATACATTGAGTGAGCTGACAGTTTTATACGTTTCTCTGGTAAGCGTCAGACTGGCAGATTTTTTAGATCTTCGAAGTAATTGATTCCCTTCCAAATCCTTGGGATCCTGTATCCTTAGAAAAATGCTCAAGTTCCACAATCCTTCATTTAGCTTATATTTTATATCAAGCCCTTTATTCGTAGATTCAGTGATATTTTTGAGAACATAATCTTCGTAATCAAAGGCTATGAGATTAGTTAGCTGACTGTCAAAAAAGGCAATACTAATTTCTTGTGCTTTTGTATCTCTTTTAAAATTAAGTTCAGTTGATTTATTAATCTCAGGTTTAAGATTTGTGTTACCACCAAAACCATAGAGCTCAGAGCTAAGAGGTGATCTGAACGAAGATCCATTCGTTAAGCCCATCCTCCATTCGTTAGTAAGATTCCACATTCCTTCAATATTCCAAGATAAATTATCTTTGTAAGTATCATGATCCGATCTTCTGAAGGTCAAATTTAATGGATTTTCGTAAAGATTTAGTCCCAATGAACCAAATATTGAGTTTGTGCGGATTTTCTCTCGGTACGTTGTACCGTAGCTAGAGTAGTCAACATCCTCTTCTTCTGCATCCAATCCAAAGTTGTAAAACCTTACTACTTTGGAGCTTTTATTTCTGATAAGGCTAAGCTCAAGATTATCCCTCTTAGTTTTAGTTAAATCTAAAAGCCCAAGAAAATTAGGATTATTCTGTTTGATAATATCTTCTGAAGCAGAAATGGATAGTTTGTTTATAGATTCTTTACCTAAGCTCTGGGAGAGAGTCATGCCATATGCTGAATTTTCATAATCTTGAGAAACTGGTGCGCCGAAGACTAAATATTCAATCTCACCACTAGCCTTCCATGAAGAGAAATCTAGATCAAAGATATTCATAGAAAGATCTATGCTACTTATAACCGTATAATTATCATAAGCTCTATCAAGTTGTGAATTTGAAAGTGCTGGAAAGCCATCTGTTTTAGTGCTTGATCCAGAAAAACTCGTGAAGATATTTTCTGAGAAACCGTAATTAAAAGAGAGAAGTTCCTTTTGATAATTATCTGGTCCACCATGAATCCCAATTTTATAGTTAGACACACGTTCTATAGGTTTTGTGGAGATATTCATTACACCACCAATGGCTGCTGAGCCATGAACAGAGGACAAAGGACCATAGCCTATTTCCACAGAGTTCATTAGTTCAGTATCCAGATTATAGATAGAAGCTCCTCCGGCAGTACCAGGATTAATTTTCACTCCATTAACTTTTACCAGCATGTGATTGCTGTTGGTTCCTCTCAAGAATACGGAAGACAATTGTCCAATTCCTCCATTCGAGCTTGTATCTAGAGCTAAATTTTCTCTAAGGAGGCTGGTTAAGTCTTTTGATTGGCTGTTTCTGAGAAATGTTTTATCTATTTTATCTGCTGAACTGATAACAGTATCTGCCGATTTCGGAATCTTTGAGACAACGCTTATGATTTCGTAGTCATCATCAGTCGAAGAAAATAGATTGGAAATAGCGAAAAGTAAAACAACAAGTTTTATTCGATACATAAATCACCCTTCGTAATTAAGTTTTATTATTTTAGGCCGGTATCCGGGCTTAAGGATTTATATGATTTCTAACGCCTTCCCATTTTCACAGTGGCATATGTTAGAAGTCTCCTATTCACCGTTGCGAGGGCAGCACTGGATTTCTTCACCAGTTTCCCGTTTAACTCTCTAAGAGCACCTCGTTGCATCATACAGATATAAAATTATATTAATTAGCTTTTTTTGTTTATCATCAGAACTTGTAATAGGTGATAAAAGTGGAGGGAAATTAAAATGGCTTCTTTTGACATTAAATCTGAATTAGATCATCACGAGGTAACAAATGCTGTTGATCAAGCTAATAGAGTTTTACAAAATAGATTTGACTTTAAGGGTACTGGGGC
>CENO01018100.1_pt1 | contig 15520 bp, 17 predicted proteins | sample 530271 | NCBI WGS metagenome assembly CENO01 (sample SAMEA2619857, study PRJEB7988) | marine metagenome | biome: marine biome (ENVO:00000447); feature: surface water layer (ENVO:00002042); material: "saline water (ENVO:00002010), including plankton (ENVO:xxxxxxxx)" | depth 5 m | reverse complement strand
ATCTTACATAAAGATATGTCTATGAGCGATATGAGGAGGAGAATATTCGATAAAAATGAGTACGACTTACCAATATTTGTGTTGTATCACCCCGCATTCATACTACGTAGTCCATTACAAAAAAAGAATTTATGGGAAGATATTAAATTTCTGGAGAATTATATAGAAAATGGCAACAGCACCTCTTGACGTAATTAATGTTAGAGAGATTAATACCTCTGACATTTATGACATTTATAAAATAGAATCATCAACTTACGAATATCCATGGTCTCTATCAATTTTTAGAGATTGTGTTGAGAAAGGATACGATTGTTTCTTAGCAACTAGTCGCAAGAACGTCATTGGATATATAATTTCTAAAATTACTCCGTTGGAAAGCCATATCCTTAATCTGACAATAAGAAGTGACTATAGACGGTTAGGAGTAGCATCAAACTTTCTTGATTTTGTAATTAATAAAGCAATTCTATCAAAGAGCAAATCAATTCTTTTGGAGGCAAAAATTTCAAATCATGCAGCGAAAAATCTCTATATTAAATTTGGATTCAGAATCATAGGTCTAAGAAAGGATTATTATAGAGTGCTAAACGGAAGAGAAGATGCGATTATTTTCAAAAAATTCCTGGATTAATCTTCTTCTGGAGTTTTAGCGGTTATTGATAATGCATGGATTTCTGTTTCCATAAGTTCTCCCACTGCGTTATATACTAATCTATGTCTCTCTAATAGGGTCTTGTTCTTAAATTGATCCGATATAACAATCACTTTAAAATGCCCGCCTTTTTTTGCTCCTTCGTGTCCAATGTGGAGATGACCTTCATCAATGATATCTAAATCCTTTGGATTAAGCGCCATTAACCTATCACTAATCATTTTGATTCTTTTCTCAGACATTTGTCACAACAGATAATTACTTAATAACCATACGTCAATTTCAACTTTTATGCTACTATATGAATTATACTTTTTTAATTAAATGAGTAAAAACGTGATTTTTTCTGGCGTTCAGCCAACTGGTGAAATACATTTAGGTAACTACCTTGGTGCAATAAAGCAATTTGTTGATTATCAAAAGGATTATAATAGTATTTTTTCAATTGTAGACCTTCATGCAGTTACTGTATGGCAAGATCCACAACAACTCTTAAATAATATTCACAAAGTTTTATCTATTTTTCTTGCTTGTGGCTTAGATAAGGAAAAAAATATTATTTTTAATCAATCTCAAGTTCCAGAACATACTCAGCTAGCATGGTTATTGAGTTGTACAGCTAGGATCGGATGGCTAAATAGGATGACCCAATTTAAAGATAAAGCAGGCAAAAATAGAGAGAACGCATCAGTAGGTTTATATACATATCCTATACTGATGGCCGCTGATATTATGCTTTATAAAGCTAGTCATGTTCCAGTTGGTGATGATCAAAAACAACATCTTGAACTTGCTAGAGACATAGCTCATAAATTTAATACAGATTATAATATTGATTTTTTTGTTTTACCTGAACCATTATTCAATTCGGATTCAACGCGAATTATGAGTCTCAGAGATGGTACAAAAAAAATGAGTAAATCAGATACTTCAGATTATTCGAGAATATTGATGACAGATGACAATGATACTATTGCATTAAAAATTAAGAAAGCAAAGACTGATTCTTTATCAATGCCAGAATCAGGTAATGATCTTAGTAAGAGACCAGAAATAGAAAATCTAATAAATATATACTCAAGTTGTTCAGGGATATCCAAAAACACCGTTATAGAGCAATTTTCCTCTAAAGAAATTTCCTATTTTAAAAAAGAATTATCTCAAGTGATAATTAACTTAATTCAACCAATATGTAGTGAAGCAAAAAAATTATATGAAGATAAGAATTTTTTAAATCAAGTACTTTCAAGCGGAGCAATAAGAGCTAGACAGATATCACAGAATACTATCTCTGATGTGTATAAAATAGCAGGTATGATTTAATATATGAATGAAATTATAGATAAAGAAAGAGATATAAGGGTCAGAGGGGAAATATACACAGAAATTCCTGAAGATCTATTTATTCCGCCTGATGCATTAAGAATTATTCTTGAAGAATTTGAAGGGCCATTAGATTTGCTGCTTTATCTAATCAAAAAGCAAAATATTGATATTGTTGATATCCCGATTTTACCTATTACCAATCAATATGTTAGATATATAGACATGATGAGACAAATGCAGTTTGACTTGGCATCTGACTATTTGGTTATGGCAGCGACATTAGCAGAAATCAAATCTCGTATGTTAGTTCCAAATAATGACGAAGAAGAGGACGAGGATGATCCTAGAGCAAATTTAATTCAGAGACTTATGGAATATCAAAAATATAAAGATTTATCAATCAAAATTGACGAAGTTCCGAGATCTAATCGAGATTATTTTGTTGTCTCAAGAACATACGCGAAAATAGATACAAGCAAAACGCTTCCTCAAATTGATATATCACATCTTCATAATGCTTTCCTTGATATTTTGAGGCGTGCCGAAATTAATGCTTCACATGTTATCGAAACTGAAGTTCTTTCAGTAAGAGAGAGAATGATAGAAATACTGGAAAAAATAAAAGATAAAGATATGATTAATTTTTTTGATTGTTTTGATATAAGGGAAGGCAGATTAGGTGTAATTGTAACTTTTTTGGCCATACTTGAAATGGTAAAAGAAAACTTTATTGATATTTCCCAAAATGAGAAATTTTCAATAATTTATTTGAGTCGTAAATCAGACAATGAACAATAAATTAGAATTAATTATTGAGAGTGCATTAATGAGATCCAGTGAGCCACTCTCCATACAATCGCTTATGAATTTATTTGATACCGATAAGCCAACTAAAGTACAAATTAAATCAATTATTGAATTACTTAATAATCATTACAAAGATAGATCATTTGAAATAGTTCAAGTAGCGAGTGGTTATAGAATTCAAGTAAGAAGCGGATTTGACGAATGGTTAAGAAAACTAGATAAGCAGACTACCTCAAAATATTCGCGCGCATTTCTTGAAACTCTTGTAATAATTGCGTATAAACAACCAGTTACTAGAGGTGATATTGAATATATAAGAGGCGTTGCTGTTAATCCTCAAATCATAAGAAATCTCATAGAATTCGAATGGGTCAAGGTGGTCGGTCATAAAGAAACTCCCGGGAGACCAGAATTATTATCAACAACGAAAAAATTTCTTGATTACTTTAATATGAAATCACTGGCTGAGCTTCCTAAAATTGAAGATAATAAAAATTAAAATTATTCCTTCAATCTAGGCATGAGCATAACTAAATTACAAGGTTTCGTCTTATCGTTCAGCTGATGTGATATTACTTCGCTCCAAGCTGTTTTGCATGCGTCCAATGAACCTGGCAGAACAAAGACAAATTTTGAATTCACAACACCTGCTAAAGCTCTAGTTTGTAGACTGGATGTTTTGATTTTATCATATGAAATTGCTCTGAATATCTCACCAAACCCCTCAATTTCTTTATCAAGCAATACCTTAACGGCTTCAGGTGTTCCATCTGAACCAGTTATCCCTGTTCCGCCACTTAGTATAATGACATCAAGATTTTTATTAATGATAAAGGAAGATGTAACTGCTCTAATTTGATATACATCATCAGGCACAATTATTTTATCAAATACTTTATGTCCATCACTAATGATAAGTTTTTTTAGCAAATTACCAGATTTATCTGTACGAGCTGTACGAGTATTTGAAACTATAATTATTGCTATGTTTAATTTTTTCATGTTAACTTAATTTTAACATAAAGAAAAATCACATTTCATTAATAATGCATAGAATTCAAAAGATTATGTCAATGTTAGGTTTAGTATCTCGAAGAGATGCCGAAAAGCTAATTGATGCTAAAAAAATAAGAATTAATGGAAAGTTTGCTACAGTTGGCCAAAAAGTATTTATTAACGATATTATAGTTTATGAGAATAAAAAATATGTAATTACTAATAAGCTTATAAATACACAAATTCAACTACTTGCATATCATAAAAAATACGGTGAAATTGTGACAAAAAAAACAATACAAACTAATAACACAGTTTTCGAAAATTTGCCGAAATCTGATTCTAGGTGGATAAATATTGGAAGATTAGATGTAAATTCTACTGGCTTACTTCTTTTTACAAATAGCGGAGATTTAGCTCACAAACTTATGCATCCTTCATCAAGAATTATAAGAACATACAACGTATCTATAAATAGAGTTATGAATAAATCAGAAATAAACAAATCACTTTCTGGACTTGATATTGGTAATAGAGAGGTTGGCAGATTTCATAAAATCAAATATAAAAAAAGAGATAATATTTATGAAGTCTCACTTATGACGGGGAAAAATAGAGAAATTAGAAGGATTTTTAATACATTAGGTTTTAGAGTAACAATGCTTCACAGAATTAAATACGGAGATGTTTCTTTAGATGCTCTCAAGCCTGGTAAAATTCGATATATTAAAAGTGATACCTCGAATTTATTTTTTTATTAGGACGTATGTAGCACCATTACCTCCATCTTTTAGCTCTGCCTCGCAAAAAGCTAGAACAATGCTTGTGTTTAATAGAAACTTTCTTACCATTGATCTCATTGGACTAAAATTATTTCTACTATGATTTCCTTTACCGTGAATGATTTTTAAGTGTGTTATTTTTCCAAAACATTTATCAAAAAAATCATTCAAAGCATTTAGTCCTGATAAAGTCGACTTTTCATGATGTAAATCAATAACTTCATACCTCATAGATTTAGTAAACATTTTTTGTAGATTGATAAATTGTTTATGACTGACGCTATCATTTCTAAATGAAGTATGATTTGTGAAATCTTCAAGGTTTTCTAGGCTAATAATTGTCTCATCAAATTTATAGGCATTCAATGACGAGTCTGTTTCATGATCAATATTTCTTTTTTCTTCAATAAGATGATTTAGACTAGAATTAGATTCTTTAATGGATTCTTCAAAAAGTTCACCGAATTTCGATTTATCATCAATGTTCATAATATGAGAATAATGTTTATTTTTAAGTATAATAGGAATTATACAGCTATGAACACTAAAAGTATTTTTTTATTGTCAAATGACGACGGCTATAAATCTCTGGGTATCCAATATCTTAGAAATTATCTATTGTGTCATGGAACTGTTATATTAGTTGCTCCCAGGATTAATAAAAGTGCTTGTAGTAGTTCTCTTACAGTTAACAAGCAAATTAAGATTACAAAAATCAGTAATAGAGAGTACATAGTGAATGGAACATCTGCAGACTGTGTTAATATTGCAACACGAGGTTTGTTATCAACACAACCAGATTATGTTATTAGTGGTATAAATTTTGGAAGTAATATGGGTGATGACGTCGTTTATTCAGGAACAATTGGAGCTGCAATTGAGGGGAGATTTTGCAAAAAAATCTCTGTGGCAATTTCAATCACCAACAAAAAACCTAGATATTTAGATGACATTGAAAAAAAACTCAATCTGTTTTTACCTAAATTACTTAAGATGAAAAATTCTTCAGATATATTAAATGTTAATATACCCGATATGCCTTTTTCAAAAATTAAAGGAGTTAAATATACAAAACTCGGAAAAAGGTTAATTTCGAAGAGAGCTAATATTATTATTAATAAAAAATCACTTTTTGCCGATATTGGTGATGTTGGAAATCCAAAATCTTATAGTGTTGGTACTGATTTTCATGCAATAAAATCTGGATACATTTCTATCACGCCAATAAGTATTGACATGACCGATTATGAAAAATTATTAAAATATAAAAATGAGTGAGATCATAAATCATAAAAAAAACCAACTCATCAATTTATTAAGAGATAAAGGTATAACAAATGAGAAAGTAATTAGTATTATGGAGAAAATTCCTCGTGAGTCTTTCATTGATCCAGCTCTAAAACAGATGGCTTATGATGATGATGCATTACCTATTGGTCATAATCAAACAATCTCATCTCCTTATATTGTTGCTAAAATGTCCCAAATAATTATAGAAGAGGATAAAATGGATAAAGTGTTAGAGATAGGGACAGGATGTAGTTATCAAACAGTTGTACTATCATATTTGTTTAAAAAAGTTGTGAGCATTGAGAGGATTAAATCTTTGTATATAAAATCAAAAAAAATTGTTTCTGATTTTAATAGAAATAATATTAAATTAATATTTGGCGATGGTTATATGGGTTCGAAAATTGATGCGCCTTTTGATGCTATAATAATTACAGCTGCTCCAAATGAAATACCAAAATCTCTAATAGAACAACTTAAGACTCATGGCAGAATGATTATGCCTCTAAATAAAAATGGTAAACAAATCTTGATAAGAATAAAGAACACGCCTAAAGGTATTATTCTGAAAGAAATTGATGATGTTTTATTTGTACCTATGCTTAAAGGGATTATTCAATAATGTTTAGAGAACTTATAAATAACATAATAAAATTCCAATCTAAGACTCTATTGTCTTTTATAAGTTTTATAGAATCTATTTTTTTCCCAATACCCGTGGATGTTTTATTAATTCCAATGTCTCTTAAATTTCCGAACCAATGGAAATACTTATCTTTAATTACCACAATTTCCTCAGTCGCAGGTGGACTAGTTGGATATGCTTTAGGAGTTTTTCTTTTTGATGAAATTTATCCTTATATTATCAATTTTGGATATCAAGAATCATTTGAAACTGTTCAATCACTTTTTATTGAACACGGTATATTAATATTATTTATCTCAAGCTTTACTCCTCTTCCATATAAAGTTTTTGTAATTGCAGCAGGATTTTTATCAATTAACCTATTACTTTTTGTAATTGTATCTTTCATTGGGAGAGGTTTGAGATTTTATCTAGTAGCATATGTATCAAAAGAATATGGATTACAAATTCTCAATATAATAAATAGATATTTTTTATACATAGCAGCAGTAATCATTATCGGATACATCCTCTATATCAAAGCGTAAGTCCTGCAACTACTTTTCTGTGTTCAGAAATCAGTACATTAAATGTCTTACATGCGGATTCAGTAGTCATTATCTCAATACCAATATTCTGAGACGTAAAATTATTAATAAAATTTGGCGAAGGAAGAATTTGTGTATCACCACAACCAATAATTATAATATCAGGCTTGCTCAAAATAATCTTGTCATAATATTCAAAATTAAATAATTCAGATTTGTTTATGTTCCATCTTTTGATCTTGTCATCAATTATGATATTAGTATGGTATTCATCTTCAGCAATGATAAATGATTTACCAGTAAAAGATTTTATATATAATCTGGATAAACTCTTTTGTAATGTCAACTCCATATATGAATTATAAAGTATTTAATGCTAATATATAATTTTTTATGATATGGTTTTCAGATGATTAAGATAGGTATATGTGGTTTTGGGACTGTAGGGCAGAGTTTGGTCAAACATTTAAGTGATCATAAGGACCTTATTGCCAACAAAACGTCTTTGGAATTTGAGATAGCTTATATAGCTGACAGATCTATCCATAAGAAGACTTATCCAAAAAATATCAACGTAACAACAGATGTAATGGAGTTAGCTAGCCCAGGCAAAGTAGATATTTTAGTAGAACTAATAGGTGACGTAGAACTAACATATCCTCTGATAAAAAATGCCATAGAAAATAAGATACACATCATTACAGCTAATAAAGCACTATTAGCTGATAAAGGTACTGAGTTATTTGAGTTGGCAAAAGAGAACGATGTTTTTTTTGGTTTTGAAGCGTCAGTAGCTGGAGCAATTCCCATAATAAGAAATCTTAAAACTTGTATGACAAATGAACGATTAACTTCCATACATGGTATTATTAATGGAACATGTAATTACATTTTAGACAGGATGTCTGATAGTTCTTTAGATTTCTCTAATGCCTTAGAGGAGGCAAAAGAACTTGGTTATGCTGAGGCTGATCCTTCTTTTGATATTAATGGAATGGATGCTGCTCATAAAATTTCAATATTATCCTCTATTGCATATGGAATAAGATTACCACTTGACAATATTTATGTTGATGGAATAGAAGGTATTTCCTTAATGGATATTAAATATGCAAAAGAACTTGGTTATAAAATCAAACATGTCGGTATAACTGGTTTGTCAGATAATTCTATTGAATGTAGAGTACATCCTGTACTAGTTCCAGTAAAAGATATACTTGCACAAGTTTCTGGTGTAATGAATTCAGTCATTTTGAAAGGTGATCGTTTTGGAACAAGCATGCTTTATGGACATGGGGCCGGTGGCTCAGCAACAGCCTCTGCAGTAGTTTCAGATGTTGTTGATGCAATAAATTTTATTAGTAAAAAAGATTTAAGTATTTGTAATCATCAAAATTATAATACTTTAGAAAATCTAGACATAAAAGACATTAATGATATTGAGTGTCCATTTTATTTAAGGATATTTGCCGAAGACGTATCGGGTGCAATGGCTGAAATAACTAATATTTTAGCTAATCATAATATTAGTATTGAAGCTGTTACTCAACATGAATCTGATAGAAACAATACAACAATACCTATTGTAATGATAACAAACTCTGTCAAAGGAGATCTTATTAATAACGCTATAAAACTAATGAAAAACTTACGTCATGTTAAAGAAGAAGTTCACTTTATAAGAGTCCTTAAATCAGATGAGTAATATTAAATACATAAGTACACGTGGAGACGGTAATACGCTCCTTTTCAAAGATGTAATATTTGAGGGTTTAGCGCCCGATGGAGGTTTATATGTTCCAGAAGCATGGCCTGTACTTGATTCAGAATTAATTAAATCATTCAAAAATTTTAGCTATAATGAAATAGCCTTCCATGTAATTAAAGTTTTTCTTGACGAGTCGATAAGCGACAGTGTTTTAAAGGATGTTATAGCTAAATCATATAGTCATTTTGAATCTAAGGATGTTACACCGCTAGTGCATGTTCACAATAATGAATACATTCTAGAGTTATTTCATGGCCCAACTATGGCATTTAAGGATGTAGCTATGCAGTTTATTGGCAATATCATGAATTACTATCTTAATATTACAAACGAGAAAATCAATATCCTAGGTGCAACCTCTGGGGATACAGGTGCAGCAGCGATTGAGGGTTTTAAAAACACTCAAAATTGCAGAATTTTTATTCTGCATCCTCATAACAGAATATCAGAAGTACAGAAAAAATTTATGACTACTGTTGACTCTGATAATATTCATAATTTAGCTATCAAAGGAAGTTTTGATGATTGTCAAAATATAATTAAAAAGATCTTCTCAGATACAAATTTCAAAAAGGAATCAAATTTAACAGCAATTAACTCAATCAACTGGGCAAGAATAATGTGTCAGACTGTTTACTACTTTTTTGCAATGAGCAGGATAGATTCTTCGGGTAAAGAATGTATGTTTACAGTACCTACAGGAAATTTTGGAGATATCTTAGCAGGATATATCGCAAAACAAATGGGCCTCAATATAAGAACTCTGAATATAGCAACGAATGAAAATGATATTTTAACAAGAACACTAAACTCTTCTGTGCATGAATTAAGCGAAGTATCAATGACATCATCTCCTAGTATTGATATACAAATATCAAGTAATTTTGAGAGATTGATTTATGATAATTGTAAAGACTCATCTTACATTAGAAGTATAATGTCAGATCTAAATAATGAGGGAAAATATACTCTTAAAAAAGAGATTTTAGATAAAATTAAGCAAACATTTTGTTCATACAGTATACATACTGATGAAGTAGAATCTATTATTAAAAAATATATGCAAAAATTTGATATTATACTTGATCCTCATACTGCAGTAGCGATTGGCGCAGCAGAGAGAAATTCATCAAAATATGATGTTTCTATAACACTATCAACAGCACATCCGGCGAAATTTAAAGATACAGTGAGCAGTATCATAAACAATAATGAATTTGTTCCAGAACGCATAATTAATATGATGAAAAAAGATGATAATTTAGTTATTTTGGATAATAATATTGATATTATAAAAAACTATTTGAAAGAAAATATACTATGACAAGAATACTGTTAAATTTTATCCTAATCATTGTTCTTTATATGATTTACAGAAAAGTACCACAACGCTTTGCTTTAATCAGTTTTTTTCTGATCACGGCAGTAGCAGTCCTTTCGCTTATACTTGTTGGGCAACTAATGGCCCACTTTATGGGATAGGCTATTCATCTAAGAATTTCTCAGCATCGAGAGCAGCCATGCAGCCTGAACCTGCTGATGTAATTGCTTGACGATATATAGAATCCGAGACATCACCTGCTGCAAAAACCCCCGAGATACTTGTTGAGGTGGAATTTCCGTCACTTCCGCCATTCACTTTTATGTAACCATTATCGTGCATATCTAAATACTCTTTAAATATACCTGTATTTGGTTGATGTCCGATAGCTATGAAAACACCTGAGCAATTTATATTTACAATTTCGTCGCTATCTGTTTTATTTAATGAAACTCCTGTAACTAAATTTTCATCTCCGTTAACACTCGCAAGGACAGCATTCCAAATAACATCTATTTTTCCTTCTTTTATTTTTTGATTAAGCTTATCAACCAACATAGCTTCGGCTCTGAGCTTATCTCTTCTATGTATTAGAGTGACTTTAGAAGCAATATTAGACAAATATAATGCTTCCTCTACAGCTGTGTTACCTCCACCAATGACAATTACCTCTTGATTTTTATAAAAGAATCCATCGCATGTAGCACAAGCCGAGACACCTTTACCAAGATATTGTTTTTCTGATTCTAATCCTAGGTATTTAGCGCTGGCACCTGTAGCAATTATTAAAGAATCACAAGTATACTCCGTATCATCACCGATTAATACAAATGGTCGTACATCAAGCTTCACATCCTTAATATGATCCATGATTATCTTAGTATTGAACTTTTCAACATGTGCTTTCATTCTATCCATAAGTATTGGTCCTTGGAGATTATCGTAATCCCCGGGCCAATTTTCTACATCAGTAGTTGTTGTCAGCTGGCCTCCAATTTCTAATCCCGTGATAAGCACTGGGTTAAGATTTGCTCTTGATGCATACAGTGCAGCAGTGTAGCCAGCTGGACCAGACCCTAGAATTATTAAAGGTGAATGCAAGTTATTCATTTGATATATCCTATATTAAAGGTATTACCATCTCAACACCTAATATTGAATACTAGAAGTTCATAGAATATTATTAATTTATATATTAAAATAGAGGAAAACGAGGGTTCATTGGCTCAAGTTAGAAGGAACAAGAAAATGGCAACTGGTAAGTTGTCAAATTTTAAAAAAGAAACACTCAGTTTCTTTTATACAGTTTTCACTCTATTATTTCTAATATCAATTTTTACCCATGATCCTGATGATCCAAGCTTTTTCAATTCAGGCTTATCAGATAGTGTTAATAATTACATAGGAATAGTAGGGGCATACATTTCCTTTTTATTTTTCTACTTATTTGGAAAAGTGTCCTTCTTAATACCAATAATATTTATATACATAATTTTAAAAAATTATATGTCAAATATTATTTATACAACAGCCAGCAAGGTAATTAGAACGCTTTTGATGATAATTCTCTTACTCTCATTATGCGGATTATTAAGTCAGTATGATATTAGTTTAAGAGACGATATAAACAATCTGTCCGGAGGAATTATAGGTTTATACTTAAGCGAGATATTAATGAGCTTCTTTGGGATGACAGGATCAATTCTTATCATGTCATTTATATTTTTGTTTTCCTCTATAAAATTCCTTGATTTATCATTACAAATTATTGCTTTAAAAATCTCTAACCTGCTTAAATACTCTTACTTGAAATTGAGGTTTCATTTTATGCAAGCAATTGACAAATACAAGTTAATGAAAGAAAAGATAAAAGACAGAAAGAATTTATCTAATGTGCTGAAGAATACCGATGATGCAGGAACTCCATCACAAGTACAAATACCCGATGTTAAGCAGCATACTAGTAAGAGAGAATTTAAGGAAAAGCAAACAGAATTGTTTACAAATTCTTCAAATTCGTCACTGCCGCTATTAGAATTTTTAATTCAACATCCGAACGAAGAATCATCATATGATGAGAATTCTTTACAACTAATGTCTGATCTTCTCAAAAGTAATCTGAGTGATTTTAATATTGATATTGAAGTGCAGGGCATAAAACCTGGTCCAGTTGTAACTTTATTTGAAATAATTCCTGCAAAAGGCATAAAGGTAAAACAAATAGTAGATCTCTCAAAGGACTTAGCGAGAACGATGTCTGTTACAAGTTTGCGAGTAGTCGAAAATATTCCTGGGACTACTGCAATAGGAATTGAAATACCGAACGATAACAGAGAACTTGTCTCTTTGAGAGAAATCATAATCTCTAAAGAATATGAGAAATCAAAATCTCATCTTACATTAGCTCTTGGTAAAGACATCCAAGGTAATCCGGTATGTACAGATTTACAAAAACTTCCTCATTTATTAGTAGCAGGAACAACAGGTTCCGGAAAATCTGTATCACTTCATACGATGCTTATAAGTTTGCTGTATAAATCAAATGCATCTGATTTAAAAATGCTGCTTATAGATCCCAAAATGTTGGAGCTGAATGTCTATAACGATATACCTCACTTGCTTAATCCTGTCATTACAGATATGGAGAATGCATCAGCAGGGTTGAGATGGTGTGTTCAACAAATGGACAAAAGGTATAGACTTATGAGCGAACTTGGAGCGAGAGACATCAAGCAATACAATAAGATTTTACTAGAGAAAGGCAACATTGAGCAGAATCATTTGAATCCGAATGATGATACTCCAAATTATCATACAAAATTGCCATATATAGTTGTTGTGATTGATGAATTTGCAGATATGATACTTACCGTAGGTAAAAAAGTTGAGGATTTAATAATTAGGCTCGCACAAAAAGCAAGGGCGGCTGGAATTCACTTAATACTGGCTACCCAGAGACCATCAGTCAATGTGATTACAGGTATTATTAAGGCAAACATCCCTGCAAGGGCTGCATTACAAGTAACAACTAATATTGACTCAAGAACAATCATTGACTCAATGGGAGCAGAGAATTTGCTTGGAAATGGGGATATGTTGTTTATGAGTCCTAATTCAAGAATTCTTCAAAGAGTACATGGTGCTTATATAAGTGATGAAGAGATCAAAAATATTGTTGGATATATCAAAAAGAATAACGAGGCTAATTATATAGAATCACTATTAAGCTCATCAACCGAAGAGTCTGAAGTTGTTGATATTGAATCAAACGATGACCCGCTTTATAGCGATGCTGTAAGTATTGTTCTTGAAACAAGAAAGTCATCTATATCTTTTTTACAAAGAAAGCTAAGAATAGGGTATAATCGTGCAGCAAATCTCATTGATACCATGGAGGCTAAAGGCTTGTTGTCCGCACCCCAACCAAATGGAACAAGAGAAATTCTTACAACTGAGAAAACATAAATTTACAAATGTTAGACATAAATCTAATCATAAATCATTCAAGTGATATAAAAAATAAACTTCTTTCGAGGGGTTATGAACTATCTCTCAATAAACTTGAGGATCTATATTTTAGACGAAAAGATATTATTAAAAAAAAGGAAGATTTAGCGGCAAATAAAAATCAAATATCAGATCAATTTAAAACTTGTAAAGATGAATCTGAAAGAGAAAAATTAAGAACTAGCTCAGAGAACCTTGAAAATGAGATTCAATTAAATAAAGATCAACTTTTAGAAATTGAAAATAATCTAAAAAATATTTTATTAGAGATTCCTAACATACCACTTGATGATGTTCCTAAAGGCAAAGATTTTTCAGATAATCAAATTATTAAAACATGGGGTGAACCAAGTAAAGATATTGAAAATGATCACTCGGAGTTATTTGAATCTAATAAACTGTTAGATTTCGAGTTATCTGTTAAGGTTTCCAAATCAAGATTTTCTGTATTAAAGGGAAAACTTGCACGTTTGAGCAGATCTTTAATATCTTATTGTTTGAACCATCACATAGAAATTAATGGTTATACAGAATACTACACACCCTATATTGTTAATAAAAATTCTTTGATTGGGACAGGTCAGTTACCTAAATTTGAAGAGGACCTATTTAAAATACATGGTGAGGAATTATATCTTATACCAACTGCTGAAGTTCCTTTAACAAATTTATACCGAGACACAATCATAGATCAAAATTCACTGCCACTAAAATTAGTGTCTCACACCCCATGTTTTAGGTCGGAAGCTGGATCGTATGGTAAGGATACAAGAGGTATAATTCGACAACATCAGTTTGAGAAAGTTGAAGTTGTTCAAATTGTAGAGCCGGAGCATTCTCTAAATGCTCTTGAAGAGATTACTTCTCATGCTGAGCAATTACTTGAGAATTTAGAAGTACCTTATCAAAGAGTATGTTTGTCTACAGGTGATTTAGGGTTTTCAGCCTCAAAAACATATGATATTGAGGCTTGGTTCCCAGGAGAGCAAACGTATCGAGAGGTTTCATCTTGTAGTTTATTCGGTGATTTTCAATCTCGCAGAGCTAACATTAAATTTAAATCCTCAGATAAAAAGAAATATTATCCACATACTTTGAATGGTTCTGCGCTAGCAATTGGAAGGACCCTTGCAGCCTTAATAGAAAATCATACTAAAGATAATATTATACATATTCCTGATGCACTACGTGTATATACTGGCTTTGATTCAATAAAATTATGAATAAAGCTAAATATATTTTATAATGATTTTTTAATTCGGAAGTGTGCCAGAGTGGTTGAATGGGCCGGTCTTGAAAACCGTTAGAGCAGAGATGCTCTCGTGGGTTCGAATCCCACCACTTCCTAAAAAGTTGTGAATAAAAAAAAATATTATAGTTGGATTCTTTATGACTGGGCTAATTCAGCATATGCAACTGTTGTACTTGCAGGTTTCTTCCCAATAATATTCGCAGATTACTACGCTACTGAGTTTTTAGAAACAACAAGAACTTTATTGTTAGGAATTGCTAATTCAACTGCAAGTTTGTTGCTAATTGTTTTTGCTCCATTTTTAGGCCTCATGGCTGATAGAAAAAATAATAGGAAGTTATTTTTAATAATTTTTGCATTATTAGGCATATTTTCAACATTGATTCTTGCTTTTGTAGGAAAAGATAATTGGGCTTTAGCCTCTATATTTTTTAGTATTTCTTTATTAGGCTTTATGCTATCTAATGTTTTCTATGATTCGATGCTTTTAAACTTTAGTGATAAATCATCTTATGACTCAATTTCATCCTACGGTTATGCTCTTGGTTACTTAGGTGGGGGAATAGCTTTTGTATTGAGTATTCTTTTTTTAGTCGTAAATAAAGGGTCTGATATAGATTTAATAGCCAATAAGAAAATAGTA
>CENO01021285.1_pt1 | contig 15521 bp, 4 predicted proteins | sample 530271 | NCBI WGS metagenome assembly CENO01 (sample SAMEA2619857, study PRJEB7988) | marine metagenome | biome: marine biome (ENVO:00000447); feature: surface water layer (ENVO:00002042); material: "saline water (ENVO:00002010), including plankton (ENVO:xxxxxxxx)" | depth 5 m | reverse complement strand
GACGGAGACCACAAATGGACAAGAGAGTGGACAAGGGTGAAGATTTCAAGAAGTCAGGAATGACACTTATTACAGAGATTGATAGCGAGCGTCATCTCAAAAAAGCACAGAAGATGAAAAACGAAGAAAACGACGGATTCTTTGACAATCAAGAGGAGTGGGCAGACGGATTCTGCGGTAAGTGATAAATAAAAACAGCCTGTTGCTGTGTCTAAATGCCCTCCTTTGAGATATTCAAAGATTTGAGTGTCACATTCAAAAAGCATCCTGTTACTGATGATTTGGTAACGGTGAAGGATAAGGCTGCGATTGTACAATCAATCCAGACTCTAATTCTTACTAAGAAGGGAGAGCGCCCATTTCAACCCGATTTGGGATGCGATGTTCAAAGTCTACTGTTTGAACCACTAGATTATGGTTCTGCTGCCTTGATCAAGGGTGAGATTGCAGAGACCTTAGAGAGATACGAGCCTAGAATTACTATCAATGCAATACTTTGCACACCAGATTTTATGAATAATGGTTTTGAAGTAGAAGTTGAGTTTACAATTGTAGGTAGAGACGACGCACCAGTGGCAGTAGAATTCTTCTTAGAGCGTACACGATAATGCCTTATACTCAGGTTGCCAACTTAGACTTTGAAGATATCAAACTTGCTCTGAAGGAATACCTCAGAGCACAGTCAGATTTTACTGATTATGATTTTGAAGGTAGTGTGTTATCAACGTTGATTGACACACTGGCATACAATACCTATTATACGGCGTTCAACGCTAATATGGTGGTCAATGAACTATTCATTGATTCCGCCACCTTGAGAGACAACGTAGTAGCGATTGCGAAGCAACTAGGGTATAGACCCAAGAGTGCTACCGCTCCTACTGCGTATGTCTCTTTTTCTGTAACTTATAATAACCCAACAACGGATACAGAACTCCTACTGAAGAAAGGAACTGGATTCATTGCATCTTATGATAATAACATCTATCAGTATGTTGTACTGGATGATGTAAAAGCACAAATCTCAAATAATGTTGCTGTATTTGAAAATGTTGAAGTAAAAGAAGGTACACAGTTAGTCAATACCTTTACTGTCAACACTTCACTCAAGTCACAGCGTTTTGTTCTTGATAATCCTAATATCGATACAAATACTATTAGGGTCAAAGTATTCCCAACTGGTGGTTCGTTGAGTGAACCATGGTTAGTTGCCGATAACATCATTGGTATTGACAGCACATCAAAAGTCTTCTTCTTAGATGAGATTGAAGACGAGAGATATGAATTGCTGTTTGGTGATGGAGTCTTAGGTAAGAAACTTGAGAATGGGGCAAGGGTAGAGGTATCTTACCTAACTACTTCGGGTCCAGAGAGCAATGGAGTGCGAACATTCGTCTTCTCTGGTGTCCTGGAGACCCCACAAGGCGTCTCCCCTAACTCTTTTGATGTATCCATCACTTCGACTGTTGCCGCTGCTGGAGGCGAAGAAATTGAAAGCACTGAAAAGATTCGCTATACAGCGCCCAAGTCTTACGGCACGCAGGATCGTGCTGTTACTGCTGATGATTACTCTGCTATCGTTCGCAGAATTTATCCTGCTACCAGCGACATCATTATTTTTGGAGGTGAGGAACAAGATCCCCCAGACTACGGAAAAGTCTACATTGTTCTAAAACCAAAGGATGCAGCATATCTAACATCACTTACAAAGAACAATATCGTAGAAGAACTGAAGAAGTATGCGGTTGCTTCTATTGAACCAGTGATTGTTGACCCATCAATCTTGTATGTTGAACTATCCAGCAAGATTTACTACGATAGAACTAAGACTGACCAAACACCCTCTCAGATTAGAGACAAAGTAATTGGTGGATTGCAATCTTATTTTGAGACAAGTGATACTGAAAAGTTCAATGGTAAGTTTAGACACAGTAAAACTGTTGGTGTAATTGACGATGCTGATCGTTCTATCAATTCTAATCTTACTGACGTTACACTACGAAAAGATTTTTACCCACAATTGAACTCTACGTTCTATTACGAGATCTGTTACCAGAACGCATTTGATGAGGATTGTGACGATCCTGTCCTGTCTACGACAGGATTTAGGGTTACTGAGTATCCCAACTTTGATGTGTATCTAGAAGATAGGGATGGTAAAATTGTCCTATATAGACTAGATACTGCAACTGGCGAAAAGGTTGTCCTCAACTCAGAAGTTGGCGATATTGATTATGTAAAAGGTGAACTGAAAATGTACGATTTGACTATCATCAAGGGTACATATTTTGATAATCGTATTTCTGTTAGAGTAAGACCACTTTCAAAAGATGTCAAGGCACTCCGTGAGGTTTATCTTGACGTTGATGTAGCGAATTCAAGTTTCACCGCATATAAAGAGTAAGTAAATGGCTGCTGTAAAGACTAAGAGAATCTCTGCTCTAATTGAGTCACAGCTCCCTGAATTCATTTCTACTGAGTATGAACTTTTTGCCAAGTTTGTACAGAAGTATTATGAAGGGCAGGAAGCTCAGGGCGGTCCTTTGGACGTTCTCAGCAACCTACAAAAATATGCAGACATTGACTATTACGAGAAGAATCTCCTAAAACAAAATGATTCTCTTGCTTCTACTATTAGTGCTACAGATACTACTATTGTCCTTGTAGATGCTTCCTCGTTCCCCAAGAAGAACGGTTACGTTCGTATTGGTAATGAGATTATCTTTTATGCCTCCAGAACTGATACAGAACTTCTAGAGTGTTCTAGAGGCGTTAGCGGCAATACAACTCTAGGTGACCTATACAGTGCATCTGATTTCCAAAGCACTGAGTCTGCACAGCATGTATCTGGAGAGAAAGTATATAATGTTAGCAACCTGTTCTTGTATGCATTAGTCAAGAACTTTGAGAATCAATATCTAGGTTCTTTCCCAGAAAAATATCTCAGTGGTGAAATCGATAAAAGGACTCTGATCAAGAATATTCAGAAGTTCTACAAAACAAAAGGTACTAGCAGTTCAATCAAATTCATTTTTACAACTATTGTTGCTAAGGATGAAGACATCAAACCAGAGGTCTACAATCCAAAAGACTTTACTTACAAAGCATCTAAGTCTGATTGGGTAAATGTATTTGCTCTAAAAGTAAAAGTTATTTCTGGTGACCCTAAAAATCTTATTGGTAATAAGATTACACAACCAGAAACAGAAGAATATCAATTTGTCTCTGCTACTGTAGATAATGTCTATCCAGATGGCACAGCAGATGGAGAAGCAATTTGGAATATTGTACTTGCACCAGAAACTGTTACTGGTGAATTTGCTGTCTCAACTAAGACTACTCTAGAAAAAGACTTACCACAAACAGATGGTGTTGGCAAGCGTATCAATGCTTTCTCAACAATTGGGTGGGGTAAGACAGGTGAGATTCTAATCAATCAAGAGACTATTGCTTTTGAAGAGAAGAACATTACTCAGTTCATCATCAAAAAGAGAGGTGATGTAACTTACAATCATTCTGCTGGCGATTCTATCTACAAACCAGTTGTTATTGAAGGTTCTGGAGTTAGTTTACTTACACTTGGTGTTGTATACAATTTTACTGCCGATCAGCAACATCCATATGCTGCACCGAAAGATAGAATTCAAATTTCCAATCCTGGATTTGAAACTTCGGATGTCAAAATTGTAAAAACTGGAACTAATGAACCTAGATGGATTCTAAACCAGAATCTATCTGTAAATATTCCAACTAACCCAAGTGTTGTATCTGAACTAGGTCAGACATCTACAGACATCTCTGCTATTTTTACAGACGATCAATACTATTATATCACATCTTCTGGTTTCCCATCTTACAAGATCTTAGATGGATCTACGGTAACGGAACCAGTAATGGATCAAAAGTTGCTTCGCATTATTAGAAAAGAAGCAACTAGAACCACTGAAAAATATAAAACGCCAAAGAGTGAAGTTGGTATTCTTCTGAATGGTGCAAGACTCTATGGATACAAAGATACCGAAAGTATTCGTTTTGGAAGACTTGAGTCTCTAGAAGTCAATACACAAGGCAAAGGATATGCAGCTGCACCATTTGTTCTTCTAGATGGTGCTTCTGGTAAAGCACGAGCAGTTCTATCTGGTAATGTTGTTGAAAGATACATTGTTGACACAGATACCGTATTTCCACGAGTTCCCACTGTAGAGGTAACTTCTGGTAGAGGTGCTGTCGTTACTGCAGTTGTTACTGGTGATGAAATCACTAGTTTGGTAATTGACAATCCTGGTGAATACTATTCTTCTCCACCACTGGTTAGAATTACAGATAGCAATGGCAAAGGTAGATTCGCAGACTACACTTCTATTGTCGATACTGATGGCAGAATTACTGGGTTCAATAAAATTTCTGGTGGTAGATTTTATGGACAGAATACGGTAAAAGTAGATATTCTCCCAGTTGGCAGCGGCGCTAGTGCAACCCCTCTACTTACTGAGTGGAACTATAACAGATTTGAAAAACTAAAATCTAATTTAGACACTGAATATGGTCACCTATTCCAAAACTATAACAACGTTTTAGAATATGGTTATGGTCATGTTGGCAATCCAAAAGCATTGCGTATTGCTCTAAATGATAACATCAGCAATTCTGGAACAGAACCAGCAACCAAAGTACATTCACCTATCTTAGGTTTTGCATATGATGGCAACCCAATCTATGGACCTTTTGCACATGAAGATCCTCTAGATTCTGCTTCATCTATTATTAGAATGACTTCTAGTTATTCTTTGAATGGATCACGTTCTAATGGTCCATCATTGACGCAGTACCCACTGGGATCATTTACAAATGACTATACTTATACTCACAAATCTGGAACACTAGACGAGAATAATGGACGATTTTGTATTACCCCCGACTTTCCAAAAGGAACTTATGCTTATTTCCTTACTATTGATAGCGATCAAGTACCGCAATACCCATACATTATAGGTGATAACTTCTACTCTTTGCCAGTAGATAGTAACTATAATTCAAATATCAATCAAAATGATGTTCCAAAGAACTCTAAGAGATACTACATCCCTGGTATGCCAAGAAATGGCGAAGGTGTTGTAGCGGAAGTTGCAGAAGTAAAGTCTGGAACTGTTGATGCTCTTGCTATCGAGAGATCTTCAGGTAACTTCTCTGTAAACTCTAAAGTCTATTTTGACAATCAAGGATCTGGAGGTTCTGAAGCAGAAGCACTAGTTGCATCGGTAAAAGGTAAGAATGTACAGTATCTTGACAGTTTTGAAAATAAGGTTGTCAAGCTAACAACTATTCAAAATGCATATCTGTTTACTGATGATATTCTCCGTCAACCATCATCAGCAGCATCTGGAACTATTGTCGGCACAGTCAAAAACGATAATGTAATCGTTCTAAAAGATGTTGTAGGAACATTTGACAACACAGGCACTTTCTCAGCAGATATCAAAACATTCTTTATTCTGTTAGATCAGAAGAGTTCTTATACACAAGGTGCTACTCTAAGTCTAACTGATGGTATCAATCCACCAATTGCTACTGCAGAAATTCTAAACGGAACTAGCAGTCAAAACGCAGTGGAGATCAAGGTTCTTAGTGGCGATTGGTTATCCTTTAGCGATGATTACTTCCTACAGTCAAGTGATCTATTCAACACATCTGGTACGAAGATTGTTAGACTCACCTCTCTGAGTGACAACTTGGAACCATTTGATGTAAATCAAAGCGTTGCTTTGGTAGAAACAGATTCAAATCATGGACTAGGCATTGGAGATTCTGTAAACATTGACATTTTCCCAGAAGATGCTCTGAAGACCAAAAATTATTATCTCAGAAAGAGACTATATCAAGAAGTAGTATTCAAAGCACCATCTTTTACTACTACGATTGATGATACTGGTATCGGAAGATTCCAAGTGTTGAATGGCGGTGCTGATTATGTTGCTGGCACATACAATAATGTTCCTCTAACTGGTGGTACTGGAACTGGTGCAACCGCAAATATTACTGTGTCTGAAGCAGGTATTGTATCCAATATCACAATTCAAGCAAAAGGATCTGGATACAGAAAGGCAGATTATCTTGGAGTTGATGATGAATCTTTGTCTAGAGCACTTGCATCTCTTAGTACAGCAAGACTAACTCTGTATGTTGATCATGTTGGATTCGCTGCTGGTTCTTCACTTCTAACTGTAGACAGCACCACTGGCATTTCCAATGGAGATCTTATTTCAGTTGGCGAAGAAATCCTCGAAGTTACTAACGTTACTGGCGCTAACATAACTGTAGTAACAGGCAAGGAAAATACTGTCGCGGTGGATCATTACGATGGTCAAGAAGTTTCTCTATACAAAGCAAGATATAACTTTGACAATGGTTTCCAAATTGGTGATACTGGTACAGGATTTATCCAATCATACGATTTAGAAACTCAAAAGGCGATTATTGTTTATGATTATGCTATTGATAAAAATACTGCTCAAGATGTAAAAGTAAGTAGCACTTTCTTTGATTCTAGTAATCCTTCACGTCTAGTCAAAGTTTCCAGTGCAGATCCTATCGAGTTCAAATTTGAATTCTCTGAGGATAACGTAACTTATATCCCAAATCCAAATATTGATATTCAAGAGTTCTACAAGTATAGATTTGATACTTCACACTCTTCTCTAACTGGCACATACTTTGATCTAAGTCCAAGTAAGAACTATAATATTATTACTACTGAAAAACTAGCATCTACTGTTCTACCAGGAAATCCTGGAGCATTTACAGATGTCAAGTTTGGATTTGGTTCTAGAATTGCTGATAATAATTATCAGACAAAGACAGGAACTGACTTTACAAATTTCTACTATTTTGATAAGAATGGCATCGTAGATTCCGATGGTAAGTATCTAAAAATTATTGTAGATCCTCTTCAAGGTACAAAGACTGTCAATTATGTAACACCAAACAGATTTGTATATGATATTACTTCTACTCCACTATGGGATGGATCTGGAACAATTACATATACTACAACTGGTCAATTTGCAGTTGGAGAAATCAATAACTTCAAAATCACTAACTTAGGACTAAACTACAAGAAAGTTCCTATTGTTCGTGGTGTTGATCCTAACGCTAACTTCAAAGCAAAAGCAACTGTTCTATTTGATACTAACACTAATACTATTATTGGTGTCAGAGCAGATGAACTAGGTTCTAATTACGTAAATCCAAAAGCAGTAATTGTTGATGGTGACGGTGTTGATGCCCGTTTCAAAATTGTTGTTAGAAATGGTTCACTATTCTCAATCACTGTAGAGAACCCAGGAAGAGGATATACTTATGCTCCTGTTATTGAAATTGTAGAAGGTGATGTTGAAGCATATGTTGATAGTAATACTATTGGTGTTCCACAGAGCATCAATATTATCAGAAATGGTGGAGCATTCCACTTGGATAAGACAGTCTCATCTACATTCTCTAGTAAGTACGTTGTAGCACTGAAAAACTTTAGTGGAGATTTCCAGAAGGGAGAAACCGTCATCCAGAAGATTGGTAATACTGAAGTTTCTAGATCAGTAGTTTCTGAATGGAGAAGTGGATCTAATCTACTCAAAGTAGAAAATGTAGTTGGATCACTAAGACAAAACGTCTCTATTTCTGGTTCTACTTCTAGAGCAACTGGATCTGTAAGTTCAATTTTTGTAAGCACCTTTACAGAGAACATTACTGCGTTCTTTGATAATATTGGATCTTATAGATCAGATAGAGGTAAACTTGGTGTTTCTAACCAGAGACTGCTAGACAGTAATTTTTATCAAGACTATTCATACGTTGTAAAATCTAAGACTCCAATTGATCAGTGGAGAGAGTTGATCAAATCGACTACACACCCTGCTGGTTTCAAACTGTTTGGACAAGTTGATATTGAGGCAACTGCTGAAGCAGAAATGCCAGCAGAACTTCCACAGGCAAGTCATTTCAGTGTAATTCAACTGTGGAATCCAGATAAGAATAAGATTACTGTTGAGAATACTAGAAGAACTGTTACTCAGATTGTTCAGAAAGTAGAGAACCAGAGAATCAGACGAGGTATTGGTTCTGCTGCTACTTCTGAGTTCAACTTCAATGAATCTCGTGCATTTACAGTATCGTTGGATAAAAAATTCAATGGTATTCTAGCAGAAGATTTCCTGGGAGAAACTCCTGTTTCACAGACTAATATTCAAAATGATACTTTTTATATTTGGACTCCTACTATTAATCAATACTTAGATATTAATGTATCAAGTGGAGATACTTTTGTCTTCTACAAGATGAGCGTTGCTGGTAATAGTTTTGAAGACTTAGGTTTAGATCTTTCACCAAATGGATATCCAGATACTAGAGACTTTTCTGCGTGGGAGTATGCTTATACTACAGGATCAATTCCACAATTCATTCCAGATAACAGATCGGAAATTCAAGGATCATATTTTAATATTCCATCTGGTGTAGATCAGTTTGAAGTTATAAAATCAAATAGAGGAAAAATCAATCCAAATTACGGTAGTTTGAATGCTGAACCATTTTTGGTTGATACCCAAAACTATGGAAGGGTGTTTACGGTTTGGTTCCAAAATGATGATCGCATTGAAGATCTATTTCAAGACTTTAGTGTCGGTGATATTATTAGATGGTATCCTGTTCCTTCCAATCGCGATGCTTGGATTGATCTAAGAGTTGACAAAGTTGATATTGATCCATCTTATGTAGAATCATCTACTGGTCTCATAGGAAGAAATTCTTTCCAACTATTAGACGACAATGGACTTCCGTTCACACCATCTAGTGCAAAAAATCTAATTATTACACTTGATGGTGTTCTCCAAGAACCAGAAGTATCATACACTGTTTCTGGTGATACTATTACATTTGCAGAACCTCCACTTGGACCATATAAAAAACTAACAGGATCTCAAAGTGATGATGTAACGGAATACAGTGGTACAACATTCTATGGAAGATATTTTAGTTTCAAGGATGATCAGTACAACAATAGATATTTTAAAAAGATTAGAAATATTTTCCAACGTGGTGGTAGATGGTTAGATTCTGCAAACCAAATTGAGAGAAATAGAGAATTTATTGTCCAAGAATCTGTTGGATATGGTCAAGAGAAATTCCCAGGACTTGACTGGGCAACTAAACTTGATGACTATCAAAGAGACATTGGATTCATTTTAGATGCATACGAACATGATGTTCGCTTTGGTGGTAATATCAAGACGGTAGATTATACAAGAATCTTTACCCAAGATGATGATTACAATTATATCACAAATAATAAAACAGAATCTCTAAGTATTTTCAAGTATGCTACAAATCTAGCAAAACTTGCTGTACGTAACTGGGATGTCGTTGAGCAGGGTGTTGCATACATCCAAGGATCAACTGTAATGACAGTTAGTGATACCAATAGACTTGCAGTTGGTATGCATGTAAGTTCTGGTAGAGCATTCCCAGAAGGAACTAAGATTGCTTCTATCGATAGTGACACTCAAATTACACTTTCTCGTGCTGCACTAGAAAACTCTGGTGGTGGTGGAGGTGCTCCACAAGGAACAACTTCTTATGATGGAACTAGTGGTGGTAATATTGTTGCCCCCACAAGCACCGCAGTAGTAGAACCAGGAGACACTTTTGCAATTGAACCTGGAGATACTTTTGTTGCTCCAACATCATTCTCAAGTTCAGATAGTGCTACGTTCTATTTCAGTGAGATCAATAACGGAACTTTCTATGATGCTGCTGATATTATTGCTAGAAATAAACAGTTTATTATTGAAGTTGTAATTGAGGAAGTTTATACATCACCACTGGTTACAACCCCAGCATCAACTGAAACCAAGTGCAGAAGAGATATAGGTTTCTTTATCGACGCTATTGTATACCATCTACGATTTGGTGGTAATGAAAGAGTAGTCGAATATGCAAGACTTTATTGGACCAACTCTGGATATCCTGCTGGTGAAGTTTTATCAAACCTAGGAACATCTAACGAGATTGATGCAACTGTATTTGCATGGACTACTTTGTCTGCAACTTTGAATCAAGCAATGAGACAAGATTATGATGGTCAAACAGTAAATGGAGTTTCATTTATTACAGATTCCAATGTTGCTGTTGATAATCAATTCCCATATTGTGCGGAGGTTGCATCTGCAATTGATTCTATGACAAATATCATGATCGATATTATTGAAACTGGAACTGGCGCAGTTGATCCTACCGCAATCAACTCTACCAAGCAAGGAAATTGGACTTCTCTGAAAGCATACACTAACTATACTATTATTCCAGATACTAATCTTCCTACAGGTGAGTGTGATGATGTTATTTCAAGTATTGATTCTCTGTATGATAATCTAGATGATGTTCTTACCGAACAATCTGTTACAAAATCACTTCCTGATTATGTTGACGGAGAGAACAAAGAGTTTGAATTGTATTGGGAAGATGGCACTCCTGTTTCAACGGAAGAAGATGAAGATCTTTTCTTGAGTCTCAATGCTGTCTTACAAAGACCAAAGTATACAGCAGAGTATCCTGGCGGTGATGCATATCTAATTACTAGAGATACTATTCCAAACAAACTAGTATTTGATGTTGCTCCAATTTGGGATCAAGATTTTGGTGCAAAGAGTATTGGTGAAGCAACCGCAGTTGAAAAAGTAGTAGGTGTAGGTGTTGGTAATTACAAGCGCCTCACAATTGATTACGATCTAGTCAATGGTGTAAGAACTGGTCCTTTCTTGATTTTGGATGTAGAAGACAAGACAGTTCAAACTGTTGAAGATAGAGAATACTTATATGTCTTCTTAGATGGTGTTCTCCAAAGAGAAGGATATAGTTACGAAGTATCTGGTCCAAACATTTACTTCAAAGATGCAATCAAGAAAGAAATGAAGATTGACATGCGCTACCTCTATGGTAGAGATGTTGGTCAAATTCTAAACATTTATGATTTTGCTCCTGACACTTATTTTGCTACTGGCACACTAGTATTTGAAGCTACACCAAATACAGATACATTCTTTGATACTTTCCAGACTTATTCTTGGATGGGAGATAAGATTGGTAGTCCTATTCATGCATGGCAAGTAAAACCAGACGGTACTTACAATGTAATCGGTAAAGTTGGCAACCTCTTCCGTACAAATACTACAATCAAATTTGATATTATCAAAGCACAAAATGCAGGTATTATCGATAATCTGGATATTGTATTTGCCACGGAAGGTGCATATGATAGAAACACTACACTTTCTGCAAACGACCATCAAAATAATATCACTATTACTCTAGAAAAAGATGAAGAAGGAAGAAAACTTCTAAGAAGTGATAATCAAATTTGGGCAGGAACTATTCTTGGCAAAACTTATAAGAATCCTTTTGTAAGTCTATCTAATGGCGATAAGATTCGTGTTGAGGGTGAAGAAAAGTTCAGAAATATCAAAAAACTGCCATCGGTAACTACCAGCAAGGATGGTAGAGATGGAAAGCAACTATCAAATGACGTATTTGGTGCTGTCTCAGTTGAGACCTATTCTGGAATTACTAGAGGTGAAGGTCTGTCTGTAATTGCTACCATTGAGAATGGTTCTGTTGTATCTCTATCATGGAACCAGCGTAGTTATGATCCACTGACTCAACCAACTGCATATCAATACTTTACTCCACCAGTTCTGGAGTTTATTCCAGAAAATGGAGAAGGTGGCGGTGCCAAAGCATATGTCCTTGTAAGTAAAGGACAAGTTGTTAGTGTTGAACTAGTTGATGGTGGATCTGGATATACAGAAGCACCAAAAGTTGTTGTTGCTAGAAAATATCAAATTCTAAATGAAAGAGATATTGGTGTATCTCTCATCAACCTTGCGATGAGTCCAATTGTAGAAAATAGCGGTATTATCGCTTCTTCTACAATTGATATCATCAATTTACCACCACCAATTCCATTCTCTTCTTCTGCTGTTATTGCAGATAGTCCAAAGCAAGTTGACTGGGAACTACAGGAAGAAATTCAGCTAGTAGAAGAAACTGGTGGAGGTATGTCTGCTGGTGTTGTAAAACCAATCCAGAAGTTCTCGTTTACTCTAAAAGATCAAGTACAGGTAATTGATGTATTCACTCAAACCAACGAATACGTTTCTCAAGTATCTGGTCGTGTTGCTGATATTATTAGCAATTCTGTTGTAACTGCTAGCAGACAGATTACAAGCACTGTACATAATATCATTCAAAATACTTCACTCAGTAACATCAACTACTTTGAAGTTGCTGCTTATACTGACGTTGATACTCCTGCTAATGCAACGATTATCTACATCCCAGATACTAGCAAGTTCAAACCAAATGGTTTCTTGATGATTGGTGATGAGATGGTACGCTACATGCGTAAACTATCTGATAGATTCTTGATGGTTGAAAGAGGTCAGAGTGGAACAACTCCACAGTTCTGGCCAGCAGGAACATATCTAAGACAAGTTCCAGATCCAGTATCTGTTGCACCTGCAGGTGTTGCAAGAATTGTTTCTGTTGCATCCGTCAGCATGGTTGGCGCTGCTTCTGGTACTGGTGTTGGAACTGGTCAAGATAGAATTCGTTATGAAGAGCGCGTAACACCACCAGTAAGACAATCTGCTGTTGCATCTAGAGTTCTAACTGCCGAAGTTCAACCAGAAATCACTATTGATTCTGTATCCACTGTAGAGACTGTAGTTAGATACAGTATGCAGACTCCTGCTACTGCAATTACTTCGTTCAGCACTTTACATAATCAAACTTCTGTAGTAAGTGAACTACAGACAGTACATGCTGAATTCAATGTTAGAAAAGAAGCAACTGAACTGGTTCTAAATCCACCTCCTGGTGGAGTAATTGATGGATACCAAGAAACGGTATTCATTACAGATCCAATTCAGACTAGACTAAATGGATTTGTTGATATTACAAATGAGTATGGAGTAATCAAGAGAGATAGCACAGTTGTCTTTGTTGCTAACTCCGTATTTGGAACTGGTAGCGATTATGTTGGACAATACACAAGAACAAATGTTGGATTTGTACTTGGTATGTTTGACGGTATGTGGGATGACGGAACTGCAAATGCATCTGGATTGACACTTCTTGAAATGGATACTTTCTTCTCCGCGTTGACCATTAGAGATTTTGTTGAGAGAAAAGACTCCCAATACACCCTATCTGGCGATAAGTTCAATATTCTACCACCATCAATTCAGAATCCAGCAACTTCCTGTGTAAATGGTATTGGTTTAGGTGGTGCAATGACAGTTACTTCCAATGCATACTTCCCAACTTCAGGATATCTACTAGTCAAAAATAACAGCGGAGTATATTCTGGAACACTTTCAGTTATCCAATACACAGGAAAATCTGGCACAAATACCTTTACTGGATGTACATTGTTTAGGGGTCAAGGTCTCCCAACAGGCGGAGACGAAATTGTTCCGTTTACAATTGACTAAATATTCCTATAAATATAAATAACTCAGGCACAAACACTACGTCGGAAAAAACCAATGGCTGCTATTATCTCTGATAAGTTTAGAATTTTTAATGCGAAACAATTCCTCGAATCGCTAACTGAAGGTGCTACCGATACTAGCGCCGAGCGTTCCAGAATGTATTTCTTTGTGGGTCGTCCACAACCCTGGAAAGCATATCTTGAAGTGTACTCAAAGAGTGCAACGAACTTTACTGTAGGAAATGAAGTTTACATTGGAACTTATGGTTCCACTGCATTCCGTGCTACTGTTTCTGCCGTTTATGATAGTGCCCTCCTTCTTACCGACGTTTTTGGCAGCAACGGAGTCAATTCTGCTCCTCCTCTTGGTAGTGCTCTAAAAGAGACTGCAGATGGCGGTTCTTCTGATACTGGTGCTACAGCAACCACTGGTGTTTATCGTTACGGTACTGAGGACGTTCCTCCCCTACCTCTCGATAACCAAAGAGAAAAGATTGGTCTCTACGACGAAATTATTGCTGCTAAGCGTATCACTGATTCTTTCGCAAGAACAGTTATCCGTCGTTACAACTGGGATCTAGTTGCTAACCCCAAGTATGACATGTGGAAGCCTGACTATGCTGCTACCCCTGGTGGCGGTGGTCAAGTTGGTAAGGCAACTGCAACAGGTCAAGACAGCATTGCAGATGCTAAGTTCTATGTAATGAACTCTGCATATGAAGTATTCAAGTGCCTCTACAATGGCGAAAATCCTTCAAACGCTGCTGGTCAGAACGCAACTGAAGAACCAATCACTACAGGTGCTAACTATGATGCAGCAACTGGTCTCTATACCGAGACTTCTGGTGCTGGTTACATCTGGAAGCATATGTACACCATCCCAACCGATGATGTTCTGAAGTTCCTTTCTTCAGACTTCATGCCTATTGTTCTCCCATCTAACCCTTCCCGCGTTTCTGTAGAAGGTTTAGCAGTCGCAGGTGCAGTTGACGTTGCTCTAATCGAAGATGCTGGAAACGGTCTTCCTGCAGGTCAAACCCTCTACACATCAGTCAAGGGTGACGGTACTGGTGGTGTCGTAAGATTTGTAACAGACGGCACAGGATCTATCACTTCTGCTGAAGTTGTTGCTCGTGGTTCAGGTTACACCTACGCTAACGTACTCCTCGGTAATGGCAACCTCTTCTCTAACCAAGGACTATCTGCTGCAGTAACAACTGCTGGTGGTGCAACTGGTGCTATCGAAGTTGTTCTACCTCCTCAAGGTGGTCATGGTTCTGATCACGAGACCGAACTCAACGGTAAGCGTGTAATGACCAACATCCGCCTAACCTACGCAGAAGGTTCTGGTGACTTCCCTGTAGATAACGACTTCCGTCGTATCGGTATTATCAAAGATCCATTCAACTGGGGAACTACAACTTTCGCAACCTCTGATACTCTATCGGGTCTCAAGGCAGTCAAGATCACTGGTGCAACTGCTGATTACATTCCTGACGAAAAAATTTCTCAGACTGTATCTGGTGGTACTGCATACGGCACAGTTGTTTCTTGGACACTCGACAGTGGTTCAACCACCGCTGGCGTTCTCAAGTATATCCAAACCAACGATGCTCACACTGATCAAGGTGTTGTAAGAGCATTTGAGAGCAATGGTGCTAACGCAATTTCTGGTGTGCAGTCTGCTGCTGCTGGTAATGTTGAAACTGGATATAGCAACACTCTCCTAGGTTCAACCTTCACTAACGGTCTAGCAGCTCCTGAGATTGAGAACAACTCAGGCGACGTTATCTACATTGAGAACCGTCGTCTAATCACTCGTGCTCCTGACCAGATTGAAGACATCAAACTTGTTATTGAATTCTGATTCAAAACAGACAAAAACAGTCCTCCCAGCGATGGGGGGATTTTTTTTATCTCTACTAAATACTAGAGACTAGATACTAGTATTTGGCGGAGTACGATGCCTCAGAAGACTAAC
>CENO01014354.1_pt1 | contig 15584 bp, 14 predicted proteins | sample 530271 | NCBI WGS metagenome assembly CENO01 (sample SAMEA2619857, study PRJEB7988) | marine metagenome | biome: marine biome (ENVO:00000447); feature: surface water layer (ENVO:00002042); material: "saline water (ENVO:00002010), including plankton (ENVO:xxxxxxxx)" | depth 5 m | reverse complement strand
AATAGTGTAATCAAGCCAGTAATATCATCTGTACCCAAAGCTAACTGTTGGATTCCCTCTCCGTACTTGGAAATAAATTTACCAACCGGAGTGTCAGGTCCTAGTGGTTCCAGCAGTTCGATTTTTGGTTGGGGTGCATCATCCCCCTTCATGAAATTTATTTTGACGCCCTGTTCTTCGTTTTCATCAGTACCAGAATCTGTAAATCCGAGTAATTCCCAGAATCTCTTAGACACTTCGTTGGCTTCGCAGGCTATTCCTATGTGATCAATCCAGATCCCCATTCATATCCCTCCTGGTGCTACCCATGTCCCCATATTTTCACGGAGTACCCCACAGATTTCTCCCAATGTGGCTTTATGTTTGCAGGCTCTTCTTATTGGGTCAATCAGGTTCGAACCATTCTCTATCGATTGTGCAATGATGAGGAGGGATTGTTTCACTTCCACCGGGTCCCTTTGGTTCTTGAGTAAATTTAGCTTAACAGTCTGCGCTTCTTGGGTATTGTCGGATATTTTTTGACCGGCTGGGTAGTTAGATTCCTCTTCTGTAAAAACATTCACTCCTACCACCGAACTTTCCATATTTTCTAGTTCTTGTTGTTGCTTCCATGCACTTTCGTGTATCATTTGGGTTTGTATGCCCTTTTTCACGGCCTCTACAGAACCTCCCTCAGATTGTATTTTATCAAACACGTCTTTGCCCTCATGGACCAGTCTTTGGGTTATTTCTTCTATCAATGGGGACCCGCCCAGTGGATCCACATGATTCGTGATGCCGGTTTCATTTGCGATTATCTGTTGAGTCCTGAGAGCCAGAGTGGCGGATTCCTGGGTTGGCAAACCCAGTGCTTCGTCATATCCATTTGTATGCAGGGATTGGGTCCCCCCGAGGACAGCCGCGAGTGCTTGAAATGCTACTCTAACAACATTGTTTTGTGATTGCTGGGCAGTTAAGGTCACTCCCGCAGTTTGTGTGTGGAACCTCATTCGGGCGGATTTCACATCATTGAATTCATATCGTTCCTTCATTACCTGATACCAAAGTGTTCTTGCGGCTCTAAACTTACATATTTCCTCAATGAAGTCGTTATGACATCCAAAGAAGAAGGAGATACGAGGGCAAAAACTGTCAATTTCTAAACCTCGTTCTACTGTCGCATCTATGTAGGAAATCGCATTAGCGATGGTCAATCCAATTTCCTGCGGAGCTGTAGAGCCTGCCTCCCTGATGTGATAGCCGCTCACAGAAATGGGGTTCCATTTGGGGGCTCTTGTTGAGCACCATTCGATAAGATCTACTGCAAGTCTCATAGACTGATCCGGGGGATAGACATAGAGCCCCCTCGCCATATATTCTTTGAGTACGTCGTTTTGTATGGTGCCAGAAATCTCCTCAAGAGGTATGCCATTTTCCTCAGCAACAACGGTGTAGAGTGCGAACAATACTGCGGCTGGTGCATTGATTGTCATTGATGTACTTACTTTTCCAAGATCGACACCATCGAATAATTCTCTCATGTCTAGTATCGAGTCGATGGGGACGCCCACCCTTCCGACTTCTCCAATGGATAATGGGTCGTCAGAGTCTAGTCCTAGTTGGGTAGGGAGATCAAAAGCCACAGATAGTCCTGATTGTCCTGAGGATAGTAAGGATTTGAATCGAGAATTGGTGGATTTCGGGTCCGAAAAACCAGCATATTGTCTCATTGTCCAAATTCTATCTTGGTACATATTTGGATGAATGCCCCTAGTAAACGGAGGCTCTCCAGAGGGAGGTGGGAGATCATAATCCATCTGAACACCAATTAAGAACGGATAATCATCTCCTGACAGTGTAATCGTCTATTAGCTTGATCAGATGTAGAGCTTGGTCCTGATTAATGATTCCTTCTTTGATTTTAGTCTCCACGAATTCCTTCGCATGAGCCGCGGTTTGCCTTTCTCCTTTCGCCCAGACTGATCCGATAAGTGAGGATCTGTGTTCTTCAGGAACCGAGATTTCAGCCAGTAGCCCCCTCATTTCATACTTATATTCCATATGTCTTGCTCGATTTAACCGCTTTTCTCTGGCTGCGGGTTGATAGGTTTTGGTTTTACCTCGACTCGATGTTTTCTTTTTCTTTTGTCTTGGAGGGGGGGAAGAAATTGGCTTCTTAGGAGTCAATTTTGCTTCCTCAGACCGTTTTTTTGCTCTGTCGAGTGCCTCTTGGACTTCCATGTCAATGGCACTTACATCCTCTTTTTCCTCGGAGATTTTTTCTTGATTTTCCTTTTTCAACCCATGAGTTTTCCTTCTAGGCGTTCCAAGAATCTGTGATTCGACGACTTCTAGATTCTCTTCTTCCTGAGGCGGCGTAATTTCAGGTATTTTTTCTTGAGGTTTTTCGACCGTCGCTTCTTTTGGGATATTTTTCACAGGTTGTGGTTGTTTGATTGGTACAGGAGGTGCCGAGGGGGCTGGGATGGGGTTTGTTTTCTTGGGTTTCTTTGGTTTTTGACCGCCTGCGAAGACATTTGCAGGTGCTGCTTTGGGCTTCCTTCTCCTCTGCACTATCTAACCAACCTAACCCGGCGAAAAAAGGGCGTCGAATAAGGATATGGGATGCTATGCCCACAAAATTGGTGTCATGTCTGTCCTCAGTGAGGGATCTATTCCACTATCTGACAGCTTTGTGGATATTCCAGCATCGAGCATTCTTCTACCCAGTTCGGCTATCATGGTACCGTTATCAATGCAGAGACGCCAATCAGGCCAGTATGCTGATCCACCCCTTTCCGATGCCATAGTTTGAGTCATACTGCGTATTCTCTTGTTGCAAGCAACTCCACCGCCAAGTAAGATCTCCGACTTGCCTGTTAGGGCCATTGCTCTTTCCCCAACCTCCACACAACTAGCAAAAGAGATTTCTTGCAAGGAATGACAAACAAGACCATGGTCCTCACCCTTCTTCGCGTGGGCTATTGCTGCTCCTAGAATCCCACTGAATGCCATATCCGTACCATGAACAGCATACGGTAGATCTAGGATGTGGCCAGAGCCGTTTTCTTGTATGTAAGATTGGGCCCTCCTTTCGATTTCCGGGCCGCCAGGAAATGGTATCCCGATAGCCCTTCCAAACTTATCGAGCATGTTACCTATCCCTATGTCTAGTGTCTCACCCAATACTCTGTATCTTCCAGAAGCACGTGCAATTACTTGTGTATTTCCGCCGCTAACATACAGCAGCACAGGATCAATGCACCCGGTCATCCTTCTTCCAATTTCTATGTGCGCTACACAATGGTTAACGCCAATAAGTGGAATGCCCAATGCCATGGATATGGACCTCGCTACAGACCCACCGACCCTAAGGCAGGGGCCTAGGCCGGGTCCTTGGCTGAACGCCACGGCGTCAATATCGGATTTCGCCACGGACCAGTCTAATATGGCCCCTTCAAGGAGTGACCTCGAAGACTCAACATGATGGTCTGCAGCCTCACGTGGATGTATTCCGCCTTCCTCAGGCCTGTAGAGGGAGGAGTGTGATGCTAACACATCTTTTCCATCAGAAGATACCGCGCCAAAAGAGAAAGTGTGAGCTGTGCTCTCGATGCCTAGGATAACGCCCATGATTACATGATATTGCCTTTAGAATTAGAAATTACGGGTCAAAACGATATGTTCATGCTTTTCCCATGACACATGGCAGATCACATTCTAGTACACAATACTGGAGAGGTTGCTACCTTGAATTACGGTAAAACTGGTGATCCCCTCAGAGGTTCCGAGATGTCTGATAGAGACCTGCTAATGATAGATAATGGCACAGAGATACTATTTTCAGATGGCATTGTATCCAAGATAGAATCTGAAGGAACGCTAACCAGCGAGTGGGAAGGATCTAGCGAGACTCAAATGGTTGACGCCCGAGGGATGGCGATAATACCCGCATTCGTTGATTCACATGCTCATATGGTTTGGGCAGGGGATAGAAGTAACGAGATTACCATGAGAGCCGAGGGTCTTGATTATTCAGAAATATCAAATCTAGGAGGTGGGATAAGAAAAACAGTATCTCAAACTAGGGATGCAACAAAAGACAAATTATCGGAGCTATTCTTCCAAAGGCTCAGGTCTGCCAAAACACTTGGCACAGCTAGAATAGAATGCAAATCTGGATATGGATTGGATGTCTCGAATGAGATTCAGGCGTTGGAGGTTATGGGTATTAGCAATCCACCAATATCAATTGACAGGACGTGGTTGGGTGCCCATGATATTCCACATGGCGTAAGTCGTCAAAGGTATCTTGAGGAGTTGATTGATGACCAGCTACCATTGGTATGTGAATTGAAATTAGCAGAATATGTTGATGTATTTTGCGAGCCTGGTTGGTTTACCAAAGAAGAGACGATGCAAATCTGCGAGGCCTCGACTGAAAGAGGGCTCAATGTCCGCTTACATGTTGATGAATTCCAAGACGGTGGTGGATTGAGGTTGGCTACGGACCTTGGTGCAGTGTCTGCAGATCATGTTGCTAAGTCATCCATGTCAGATAGAGAATATGCTAATGAGAATGGAACGATGCAAACCTTCCTACCTGGTACTCAGTACGTCCTAGGTAATCGACTTGATCTCCCACTGAAGGAATGTGAAGAGAGGGGCCTAGCATTTTCAATGGCCTCTGATTACAACCCCAACTGTCCATCATTGTCCATACCGTTTGTCGGGAGCCTGGCTGTTCATAGGATGGGGCTGAACCCTTTGACAGCATTAGTTTCAGTGACTAGGAATCCTGGGACCACGCTCTCCCAGAATATAGAAAAACACAACGGTACAATAGAGATTGGCAGGTCTAGCTCAATCCTAGTCTTGCCTTCAGAAAATGTTGAATCTTGGGTATCGTCTTTTGGAACGATGAACAATCTAGAAATGATTAATTGATAAATATAGAATAGAAACTATAACTTAATATTATTAGGTTCAAAATAATTTTAAAAAAAATTTCAATAACCCAATAATTTTCTGTGAGACCGTGAAGGACAATCTCACACGATATCGTCACCGACAGGGGGGCCGATAATGCACATTATCAGCCCTTTATTGACGATCTAATGCCTATTGTAAGGCGCAGTGCGTCGGTTTTCTAATTTTCACTCATTTTAGACAATATATCCCCTATTCGAGGTGAAAATCATATATCGCATCAATTGTGGGGGAATTGTGAGGCTCACGGCATTCTGCATGCGCTGCAAGGCAACCGTGACACCGGATGATCACAAGATTGTCGTCATGGAGAATGGCAGAAAGAGAATGTCGGCGATATGCCCCAACGATGGTTGTGACGGAAAGCTGTCTAAGATTGTCGGATGATTCTAAACCTGAACATCAGAATGTTTCATGTGTGACAGGTATCTCGCACGCTATAGAGGGCTCGTGGTCTAGGGGTTATGACGTCGCCTTGACATGGCGAAGATCGCAGGTTCAATTCCTGCCGAGCCCACCAATAGGTATGATTCTATCATTATTACTTAATCAATAAGAGAGAAGTTTACCCTGAATGTTCCCTTCCCCTTGTTCTGAACCTTGTCTACAGCTATGCCGCCGATCGCTCCCGTAGACGATAGATGAGTACCAGCACACGGACATAGGTCTATTCCCTCAACTTCAACCATCCTGAGCTGTGGGTCGTCTCCGCCGATCCTGTCTATGATCCGCTCTACGAACCTCTTGTTTCGCACCCTCTCATCTGTCATTATCTGATCACGGCCCCATTGGTGTACATTGATGCCGACGTCCTCATGGACCCAGTAGTTAGCGTCCTCAGTTAGTTGGTCCTTGTCAAACAACTCCCTGTTCTCGAACTTGAGATCCATCCTAGAGGATTCCGTGTTCAATTGGTTGCCAACCGTAATTGCGCCCCATCTCTCATTCGCGACGGCCGACACGATGTGGGCAGCGCTGTGCATCTTCGCAAGGCTGTTTCTCCTATCTCGGTCTATGACGCATGTGACCTCATCACCATTCGCTAAACCAGAACCCAGCAATGGGTGAAGGATGGACTGTGCTGCTGTGACCTCGCCAAAGGCAATTGACTTGCCGTCGATCATGAAGGTTCCAGTGTCCCCCGGTTGTCCCCCTCCCCTAGGATAGCACCAAGACTCGGAGAGGATTACCCCTCCTTCCCCCGTGACCTCCTCTACGACCGCGGTGAACGACGGAGGGTTGGTGCCAGGATGATGTTCAAGATGTCGTCTGGTCTGACTCAATTCAAACGCCCTCTTTGAGAATTCTCTTTGCGAGGGCCATGGTGTCACCGGAGAGGGACCTATCACCCACAATAGGTGCGGAGACGGTTCTAACCCATTCGTGCAACCTAACCACACCGACTCCGGGCTTCTCCTTCCTGAAATCCAAAGCAGCAGATGCGATGATCATCTCATTGGCCAAGACGCAGGCCGCTAGGTTACAGATTTCGATGAGCCGCTCGGAGGCTGTGGACCCCATTGACACGTGATCTTCCTTCTCAGCGGAGACTGGGATGTTGGTCAGTGCTGCGGGACTGGCGAGTAGCCTTATCCTGGCAATGGCAGAAGCGGATACGTACTGTAGGATCATGAGTCCGCTCTCGAGTCCTCCATTTCTTGCAAGGAAGGGGGGTAGGCCACTCCAATGGGGAGTGAGCACTTGGTTGGACCTGCGTTCGGATATTGAGCACAATTCGTGTAGGGCGGAGGCGAGGGAATCCGCTGAAAGGGCCAACGGCTCGCCATGGAAATTGCCACCACTCAGGACGTCATAGCCACCCTCGCCATCCGGCACTATCAGCGGGTTGTCGGTTGCACTGTTCGCGTCTGATATTACCACCTTGGTCACGTGATCAAGAACATCGCAGACAGCACCATGAACTTGAGGAGCGCACCTGAAGCTATATGCATCTTGTACCCTATCGCAATCTGCATGCGACTCCTTGATTTCAGATTCCTTGAGATGTTCTATTATTCTGGAGGCGCTCTTGCCTTGGCCTGCCTGATGTCTAATTTCATGTATCCTAGGGTCGAAAGGCGTGTGGGAGCCCGCAATTGCCTCCACGCTCATTGCACATGCCGCATCTGCCGCATCGCACAGCTTCGAGGTCAGGGAAGAGGCCTCTGCGAGGTAAGAGCACATCTGGGAGGTGCCGTTTATCAGCGAAAGTCCCTCTTTTGCCTCCAGTACCACTGGTTCCCGTCCAATGTCGGAGAAGACCGTCTGGCTGTCCGAGTCGACCCACTGGCCTCCAATCTTTGATTGGAATCTCCCCTCACCGATCAAGGACATGGCCATGTGCGCCAGTGGAGCAAGGTCCCCGGATGCGCCGAGAGAGCCAATGGAAGGTATAACTGGTGCATGACCGTGATTGATCAAATCCAGTAGTGTCTGGACGACCTCTACCCTGATTCCGGACGCACCTTTTGCCAGTGAGTTCGCTCTAATGGCCATCATCCTCATGACGGATTCTGGACTCATGGGTGCCCCTATTCCACACGCGTGACTGAGCACAAGGTTTCGCTGTAGCTGCTTCAACTCCAGGGGTTCTATGCTCACGTTGGAGAGGCTCCCGAAACCGGTATTGATGCCGTATACCGTTGTCCCACTATCAAGAATTCGAGCAACATGATCCCTGGACCCCCTCATTCTATTGATCGAGTCATTCGAAAGTTTGATGTTGACACCGTCAGATCCTATCTCCATGATCTCTTCGATCGTCAATTTGTTGCCGTTTAGTGTAATATCCATTATTCCCGTCCCTCCAAAACTCGGTCAAGGATGTCTGGATCGACGGTGTTTGGTCTTGTGACCTTCAGCCTTGGGTCGTTGGTCTGGGCCCTATCGATTGCCCACATTGCGCCTTCGTTCCTGGCCCATGCTCTCCTGGCGACTCCATTGTCAACGTCCCATTGTAGCATTGAGTCAGCGCGCAGAGCAGCATTTTCTGAACCATCTAGCACCATCCCAAAGCCGCCGTTCATGACTTCACCCCATCCAACTCCTCCGCCATTGTGGAGGCTTACCCATGTGGCCCCCCTGACTGCGTCCCCGACGAAGTTTTGAACCGCCATATCCGCAGTGAACCTCGATCCATCCCTAATGTTGGATGTTTCCCGATACGGGCTATCCGTCCCAGAGACGTCGTGGTGATCCCTGCCTAGGATGACAGGCGCTGTGATTCTCCCGCTGGATACTGCCTCGTTGAACCTCTGGGCCATGATCCTTCTACCCTCGCCATCTGCATACAATATCCTAGCCTTGCTGCCGACGACTAGCCGGTGCTGGTCTGCCTCCGATATCCATCGAATGTTGTCCATAATCTGTCCCCTGATCTGGGGTGGGGCGTCATGGAGCTGTTCATTCAGGACTTCTATCGCTATCTCATCAGTGGCCCTCAGGTCAGCCGCATCTCCCGATGAGCAGACCCACCTGTAGGGCCCGAAGCCATAGTCGAAGCAAATTGGTCCCATGATGTCCTCCACGTAGGAGGGATACAGGAAGTCACCATCTACACCGACGTCTGCACCAGCTCTTGAGGCTTCAAGGAGGAATGCATTGCCATAGTCCCAGAACCTCATTCCCCTTCGAGACAGGCGCTTTATGACTGCGCCATGATCAACCAAGGTCTGCCTGACGAGAGACCTAAATTGATCTGGGTCCGATGAGATCATTTCCTCTGCTTCATCGTAGGATAGACCGCGTGGGGTGTACCCACCCAACCATGGATTGTGTAAGCTCGTCTGATCGCTACACAGGTGGGGGACAACGTTCGCGTGTTCGAGGGACTCCAGCAGGTCGACGATGTTGCCTACGAATCCTATTGACACCGCTTCCTGGTTTGCGACGGCCTTCTTTGCTCGGTCAACCACGACTGCTACATCGTCACTCATCTCGGTCAGCCAGCCCTGCTTGTGTCTTTTCTCAACGGCGTGTCTGTTCGTGTCAGCGATGATCCCCACTGCACCCGTGATCACAGCAGCCTTTGCCTGGGCCCCCGACATGCCGCCCAATCCAGATGTGACGAATAAGACGCCGCCCAGATTGTCTTCTGGGGCCTTGCCCAAGTACATTCGAGCTGCGTTCATCAGCGTTATCGTTGTTCCATGAACGATGCCCTGTGGCCCTATGTACATGTACGATCCAGCGGTCATCTGGCCATATTGGGTCACACCTATCGCATTGTGGTACTCGTAGTCATCTTGTGTGGAGTGATTCGGTATCATCATTCCATTTGTGACGATGACCCTCGGAGATTCAGGGTTCGATGGGAACAAGCCCAGTGGATGGCCGGAATACATGACGAGTGTCTGATGTTCCGTCATGCTGCTTAGTAACTTCATGGTCAAGAGGTACTGACCCCAATTCTGGAAGACAGAGCCATTCCCTCCGTAGGTTATCAGTTCGTGCGGGTATTGAGCGACTTCTGGATCGAGGTTGTTCTGAATCATCAGCATGATTGCGGCAGCGTCCTCAGTCTTGCATGGGTATTCATCTATTGGCCTTGCCATCATCGGGTATCTGGGCCTGAATCTATGCATGTATATGTGGCCGAATGTGTCTAATTCCTCCGCGAATTCCATAGAGAGCTCTGAATGCCACTTCTCGGGGAAGTATCGAAGTGCATTCTCGATTGCTAGTTTGTAAGACTCTGGATCCAGAGATAAAGGGCGAGAGGGTGCGTGGTCCACGGTGGGGTCGATGGCTCTCTTCGGAGGGAGGTTCTCTGGTATCCCCATCGCTATCTCTAGTCTGAATGAGTCCGTGTCGGTCATCATAGGCCTCCACCCTCCGTGATCATTGGGATTACATCCATGAGGCCCATTCGAACTTCTTCATGCCTGGCTTTTACTCCAACGGAGTCCTCGTCAGAAAGGTAGGGAATGTTAGCTTTGACGTTCTTGGAGCCGATGATGGCTGCTGTCTTCAATAACAGGCCACTGGATATGAGATCGCTGTGGGCGTTCTTGTTGTGTAGGCCAAACAGCCCCTTGCTCAATAGGCAAATCTCTAGGGCGGCCTCCATCAATTCCAAGGGTACCTCAGCTGCTAGAAGCGACGCGGATTCTATGCCCCTCTGTCTCTCTTGGTTTTCTTCCGGGAGCTTGTAGGCATTGACGACCGATTCATATGCATGGCAATCGGCGTCATAACCAACCGTGGCACGAGACTCGAAATCTGCGGTGGCGTCTAGAATGGTCCTCGAGGGATCGTGGCCACCCGACCATTTCTTCGACTTCAGCGTTAGGTTCGAGACCATTCGGAGAAGAGCGGTACCTTGTCCTAGGACTATCCATCCAACTGCCCCCCCTCCAGGTGTGGGCGTCCCATCGGATATTGACTTCAACATATTCTCTACATCCATTTTCACTCCTCCCTCATGGCCCGAAGGGCCCACTCTATGATTCTGGTGTTCGGGTCAAATTCACCTAGGCTATTGAGCCCTAGTCCGTCGATGGCTTTCTTGACGAGTGTCTCATGGTCATCATCAGACCCGTGATACCACCTCCCCGCTTCCAACATGGAATCGAGAGGAACCAGCCCCACGATCTCGCTTCCGCTTACCTCGACGCCCATGGGCTCGATGATCGACCTGATGGTTTCGTAGGCGAGGTGTATGCTCGTCTGATCTGGATCGGAGAGGTTCATCGATACTTGGGATATACCATGTGATTCCAACGGCACCCCCATGCCCTGTACGGATTGCAACAGGCCCCTGACTCTGATTTTTGACCCTGACCCGGCCTTGATTGGGAATCCAGATGACCTGATGACCTTCGCTGCGACGGAGGAGGCCATTGGAGCTTCTTCTCTAACATTCACATTGTAGGCGATAAGGACAGGTCTGACTCCTATCGCCATGGCTCCGAATTTCTCGTTGATTTCAGTCCACTCACCATTCCAGTTGTCAGGGTGCCTCGTCTCCTCGTTGTTCCATCTCCCACCAAGGAATCGCTCTTTGAGGCCCTCATACCCTCCCTTTCTGAGGGTAGGCAGTCTAGACCTAGATGGCATCTTTGCGGAGTTTCCGTACCTGAACATGAGATGGGTTGATTCGAGTTGCTCATACACCTCATCCACGGCAATTTGGGCTTCTTCCGTTTTCGTTTCCCCAAGGGGTACGAATGGCATTACATCTACTGCGCCCATTCTGGGGTGGTTGCCCTCATGGTGCCTCATGTCAATGTGCTCGGATGCCACGCGAATGAGTTGTACGCTAGATCGCACAACTTCATCATGCGATCCGACATAGGTTAGTACCGTCCGATTGTAATCAGCGTCTGGCTCTATGCCAAGAACCGTAGAGCCACCGGACTCGATAGCCTCCCTAGCGGCTTGAATCACGCTTGGATCGCGGCCCTCGCTTATGTTTGGAACTGCTTCTATGAGAGTCATCGCTAGGCCTCATTGGTATAGGGCATCAGGGTTGGTTTTCGTCGCCGAAGTTCTCTCCTTTAGTATCCTAGCGACCCCCTCCTCGAAATCTGACCTAGATACCTGTTTCCCGCCTGATGATATGGCGGACATGGCAGCCTCGGTGACGACTGCTTTTATCTCGGCCCCACTAAAACCCTCACAGTTTTTGGCGATCTTGCCCAGATCAACGTCCTTCGCCAATGGTACCTTCGCTGTGTGGATCTCAAGTATGTCCTTGACACCATCTTTGTCGGGCGAGGATATCGATATGATCCTGTCAAACCTACCGGGCCTCAGTAAGGCCTTGTCTAACAATTCCATCCTGTTGGTGGCGGCTATGACACTAATGCCCTCGCTGGAGGAGAAGCCATCCATCTCGGAGAGCAGTTGCATCAGAGTTCGATGTACTTCTCTATCCCCTGAAGTCGTCGAGTCCAGCCTCTTGCTGCCGATCGCGTCGATCTCGTCGATGAAGATGATTGATGGGGATCTTTCTCGTGCCATGTCGAATAACTCTCTCACGAGCCTGCCTCCCTCCCCTATGTACTTCTGGGCGAGTTCCGACCCCACGATTCCCAGGAAAGTTGCCTTGGTTGAATTCGCAAGTGCCTTCGCTAGCATCGTCTTCCCGTTACCAGGGGGTCCTGAGAGCAAAACACCCCGAGGGGGGTCTATCCCGAATCTCTCAAATGCCTCGGGGTTTGTCAGTGGCAACTCCGCTGCCTCCTTGAGAGAGGATATCTGCTTGTTCAGACCACCCAGCATCGAGAATTCAACATCCGGCTTCTCGATGATCTCAGATGCCGCCACGAGTGGATCCCATCCATCGTTCAGTACCTCGATGATGGATAGTGTATCTTGGTTCAGGGTGACCCTCGCTCCAGGGACGAGGGTACTTGCTTCCAACCTCGGGTTGTAGGTCACTAGGAATACAGTACCGTTCGAGCTTTTCACTATGGCTCTATCATCAACGATGTCCTGAACGTTCCCCACGACCAAGGGTGGTGACTTCAGATGCCTGAGGTCCTCCTCCAACCTACTCGCTCTCTTTGAGAGCTGAGTGACCTCATTCTCCAACAGCAGTTTCTCCGTGAGGAGTGTCTGGGTTCGATCCGCCAGTCTCTCGAAATCCTCCCTGAGCAAGTCTATATCTCCCTTTTTGGATGGGTCCTCGGCCAGGGTTTCATTGGAGCTTTCCTCCCTCGCCGCGCGGCTGGCCATAGAGCGTGGTGTGTATGGGCAGTTAGGAAGGCTTCGGCTGGGTGGCATTGATCATGGATGGCCCGTTCCCTGTGACATGGGCGTGTGCGAGTTATGTGGGAAGGGGAGGACCTCAGTGTTCACGATATTCGTCTCAGGGGCCAAGGTCGCAGCTTGCGCTGCATGCAGCGAGAAACGAGGTCTTAGCCTACCCAGCAAGACCACGGGAGCGCCAGTCAAGTCCACCATTAACCACAAGAGGACGAGAAAAAACGACAATAGGCCTAAGTTCGAGGTTGCCAGCGATTTCCATCTCAGGATAAGGAAGGCAAGGGAGGCGCTTGGAATCTCGGTCCAAGACCTGGGGCGTCGATTGAACATGCGAGTTCAAGACCTCCAGAGGTACGAGGGCGGTAGCGTCCCACCAGACAGCGTGGCCAAAAAACTGGAGAGGGAGCTCAAAATAGATATCATGGTCGAGACGGACACCGACAACTCCACACCCATCCGCAAAGGAAGTGGGCGAACGGTCACTATCGCCGACATGTTCGATGAGATGATGAGGGATTCATCCAATGGATAGATCCCGGCGACTTAGGATCGAGGCCATACACCTAGACCAGGATGACCCAAAAAAATGCACAGCAAAGAAGTTGGAAAGAGCTGGGCTGATCAAATGCAAGAGCAGGATTTCTATGGCCCCAAAGAGGGGGATTCTACTTGACCCACTCACCGACAGGATACTCTCCCCATCCGACCTCGGTTTGATAGAGGGGGGATCCATAGTCGCGCTAGACTGCTCGTGGAAGAAGATCGAGGATTCGATCAGGATGATCAAGAGGACAACACGACTGGAGTCCCGCATCCTCCCGATTCTACTGGCAGGTAATCCCGTCAGTTGGGGCAAGCGGGGCAGGTTGTGTACTGCAGAGGCGCTATCTGCATCGCTCTACATTGTTGGACTCAAAGAAGAGGCCCTCGGACTACTAGCCCCCTTCCCCTTCGGAGACTCATTCATGTCACTGAACCAGCAACCTCTCGATGCATATGCGTCTTGTTCCAATGAACAGGAGGTTTTCGAGGTTCAGTGGGAGTTCTTCGACCCCTAGGCCAAATCGTGCCATACGATGGCAGATATGGAAATTATCAAATTCCCCCATCAAAGATTGCTTCCATGACACCGGAAAACGCAAAGCGCCTACTGGGCTACATGCGGAACGCGGGTCGTGATCTGGAGGGGAGGCTTCCAGACTCGATTGACCATCCAGGCGGAAGGAATCCATATGCACACGTTGCCTTGTGCGTGAAACGAAGATTCGGCGCGTCCTACAAAGACATAGACGATTCCCTGTTGGAGAGTGTGATGGAGTACATAGACCAACTCGTCAAGGACCCCCGGTGAACAGCCTGAGCACAAACAGAGGGATTCCAAGGGCCCAACTGGAAACGCCTTAGAAACCAGATTATGGACTGACCTGTTTTAACTGCCGGCATGAAACTTATTACCGAAACTTACAAGCAAATACAACGTGAGAGAATTGCGAGACTATCGCATTCCAACGAGCAAGGTTAGGGTCATTCTCGTTCTCGCTGTATTTTTTTCATTCCTCTCACACGGCGTTTCTGCTTCCCAAACAATTGATGACTCCGAGGGTGGAGGGGACGGAAACAACGCAAGTCATGCGGAACCTGGGCTTGGATTCGAATGCGACCAATATGAAGGGGATCTCTCGGAATACAGACCAGACATGCCGTCTGGTGATCTCACAGTTGACCTGCGATGTTGGATTGAGAATCCGAATGAATACAACATAACAGTGAGCATTGCCGCACCCTCCTCTGCGAGTGTTTATGACTGGAATTATGGAGTATGTCGACCCACTCAATACGAGCAAGGGTGGCTGGGGCCTTGGTGGTGGTGGGACACCTGCAACTCGGGGAGCTGGGTGATCACCAATGGCGGTCAACACGAATACAATCTGGGCCCCAGTGAGATCCTAGATCTGAACTGGACGATTAGCATAGAGCATGGCGTTGCTCAGATGGCTCCAGGATTCCACAGCACCGACATATCTGCGAAGGTGATGGAATATGGAGACGATGACACACCCTGTTCGGAAGAATGCCCCACGATTTTACAGTCATCCATCCACGAACTCGGCTCATGGTGGAGGATGGAGTGGTGGGGTTCATTCTCGAGTGGGGGGTCTGCTTGCGATGATTATTGGTACCAATGGAATATGCCTGACGAGACGTACGTTTTTTGCGATCTTGACCTGGTTGGGCTGGATGAGGACGTGCCCCTGACCGATATCATGTACTTCTGCAGGTCGGATCCGTTGTACGGATCTGCGGGGTACTATCTTGGAGCATATGGGGGTGAGCAATGGGTGACCATCTGTGAACCAAGTGTGGAAAGCACTTGGCAGACCTTTCTCCAGTCAAGCGAGCTGGATCAAGCGTTGATGATACGCGATGATTACGACATTTCACACCTAGGAGTCGATATAGATAACATTGGACCGGGGGACTGGGATTATCTAGAATGCCCCGAAGATTCACTGGAGTATACGGTCGTATCAGGATACCAAGGGAATATCCGACCCACCGGGACATGGCAAGTCGGTGTGTTGGTCCATGGCTACAATTTCACTGAATCCTCCTGGGAGACGATTCTTGGATCTGTCGAAGGCCTAGATCTACCTGACCTATCAGAGGGAAATGAGGCCCGCACATCACTCGAGTTCAATCTGACGCAACTACTGGATTCCAGAGACTACGACTACGTCTTTGTCGAATGGGTCGTGGAAAAGGGAGGCAATGAGTTCACCTCTGGCATAGTCGGGGACTGCCTAACCACCTCGGGTGCAGCATCAATAGAGGAAATTGTAGAGGACGCCAGATTCAAATTAGGTATCAGTGGTAGCCTTAATGACCGGATTGTGAACAGTGTGAAA
>CENO01122566.1_pt1 | contig 15600 bp, 6 predicted proteins | sample 530271 | NCBI WGS metagenome assembly CENO01 (sample SAMEA2619857, study PRJEB7988) | marine metagenome | biome: marine biome (ENVO:00000447); feature: surface water layer (ENVO:00002042); material: "saline water (ENVO:00002010), including plankton (ENVO:xxxxxxxx)" | depth 5 m | reverse complement strand
ATAACATCCATGACGTCTTCTCTAACAGTCTCATTAACCATCATTTTCCCTTTTTTGGCTAAGGCTTTCCAGTTTACAGATCTAAGGGAATCACCAGGAACAAATTCTCTCAGTGAGTAAAATTCAGTACCAGTTCCAATAACATTTAAGGGCATAGCTCCTGAAAGTAATTTAGGCGAACGTGAGGTTATCACTTGATCCTCTAGAACTTCCACTTGAGGAAATACAGAAAAACTGTGAATTGATTCTTCTAGCCGCTCATTATAAAACAAATCAAATGCGTCTTTTACCCGCATCTTAACAGGTCCTAGGTGGTAATGTCCTCTCAATGGTAATTTTAAGGAATATTCAAAAGAGACTTCCTGCCAAGGTTTCATGTATAGCAAAGTGTAATTTGATCCTTTAATTATTCGCGCTTGAGGTGGCAAACTGTCATAAATTTCCACGAAACCAATTCCCAATCCCGTATTTTTGATTATAAATTTAACAGACATGGTTCCATCTTCAAAAATATTATCAGAGGTTGTTTCTCTTCGAATCTTAACATTCGGCATCCAAACGTCAAGGAAACTGGATATAACTACAAATGTCAACATTACAAGTCCTGCACTAATGAAAAGATAATTCAATCTAATCAATCCTGCAAGTGTTAGGAAGATTGCTCCACCTGCGACAGCTGCAGCTTTTTTACTCCACATCTAGTCTTCTAGCTGTCCTTGAGTTGTTGGCACTTCTACTTGTTCTAGTATTTCAGAGACTATTTCCTCAGTTTTTACGCCCTTAATCCTTGGTTCTGGCTTCAATATGATTCGGTGTCTTAGTGTATAGATACTTAATCTTTTGATATCATCTGGAATAACGTAATCTCTTCCACTTAAAACAGCAAGTGCTCTTGATAGTTTGAATAATGATTGTGCACCTCTAGGAGATGAACCAACTTTTACACGAGGATCTTCACGGGTACGATAGATAATTTCAACTATGTACTCTATAATGGAATCATCTATTCTTACTTTTTCCAAGCTTAATTGCATCTCTCGAAGTTTTTCTGGAGTTGTTATGGCCTGAAGCGTGTGGTCGTCTTTTCCTCTCTGTTTTCTTTTTACAAGTATGGCCCTTTCAATAGGTCTTCCTGGATATCCCATAGATAGTTTCATCATGAAACGATCCAGCTGAGCATCAGGAAGTGGATAGGTACCTTCTGATTCGATAGGGTTTTGTGTAGCTAATGTTATAAATGGTTCCGGTAGAACATGAGTTTCACCTTCAATAGTTACTTGATGTTCCTGCATAGCTTCCAGCAAAGCAGCTTGAGTTTTTGGAGGGGCTCTGTTTATCTCATCTGCGAGTAGCAAGTTACAAAACAGCGGTCCTTTTCGAAATTCAAATTTTTGGTCTTTCTGATTCCAAATATAAATTCCGGTAATATCAGCAGGCAATAGGTCTGGCGTAAATTGAACTCGTTTAAAATCAATTCCCAGTGCTTGAGCAAACGTATTAGCTAGAAGTGTCTTTGCCAGTCCAGGATTATCCTCAAAAAGAATATTTCCGCCAGCTAGAATTCCAACAGCTGTTAAGTCAAGTATGGGTCTCTTTCCCATCACAACTTGTTCAGCTTCAGCCAAAACTGCTTGCATTAAATCATGTGTTTCTTGTAATGAAGGATCCATCATGTAGGTTTGTACACCTTCATTTTGTCCTTCAGTCCCTACCTCAGGGGTTGGTTCTTGCTCTTCTTCTTTTTTGCTATTTCCAAATATGCCCATTATTTTTTCCATCCTTTTATTGCTTCTTTAACCTCTTTTAAGGTCATGCTTCTATCGTCATTAATCATAAACTTAATTAATAGAGGATCATGTAATAACTCCTCAATTTTTGATTGAGATAACATTCCAAATTCTTCTCTTGTGTATCCATTTTCGATTCTTACTTTTTCAATGAATATTTCTTTTATTGTTTCAGGGTGAGTATAGTGCGCATGTGGCACTCTAAATCTCGAAAGTCGACCTTCATATATATTGAATAAATGCCTCCAAGGCTTTGGGTTTTCAACTCTCATCATAACTAATTGCAAAATCAAAATAATTGAACCTAAGAACAGTATTCCTAATGTTTCACTATTACTTATATATCCTAAAACGCCGAATAGCTGAACATATATCAGTGAAAGTATATCTGATTGTATATGCCTGCTCTCATCGAAAATAATGGTATGCTTTTCACCAGCAGTAACATAGTTTACCATTGATAAAATAAAAGCTCGATTGTCTAGTTCATCGTAATATTCGTTTGTAAAAATGCTTGTATCAGATATGAAAATTACAGTTCCATTTCCAATATTTGCTTCAGCCACTACCTCGACTCCATTCGTTGAATCTTCGCGATAAGTTCCTTCGCCTTTGCCACCTTCACCGTCTTGATTGTAGTCAATGAATGCCTTTTGACTTGACCAGACTAGTCCTTCAGCAGCACCTCCTGATTGAACGGTAAGTGCACCAGGCGAACTCATCATTAATTGACCGCTAAAATCCATTCTAGGTACGTCTGCGTCAATTATTGCAATTGAATTATTCTTTGGATGAATTGCTTCCTCCCAATGGTTTGAATCATATAATTGTGCAGGTTTGCATTTTGGGCTACTACTTCCGCTTCCATCATATCCCAGTGCATCAATTGCTCCAGCCACTAATCCACTACTTTGAGTAGGCTGGCAACCTTCCTGCACAATGTTAGTCCTTAATTTGACACCTATTTCTAAGGTTCCCATCTCTCCATAAAATGCAGAATTTCCGTATCCAGAGTCGTCAGCAATAATGACTTTACCCCCAGATTTAACAAAATTATAAATTGCGTTTGAGTCAAATTCGGAATAGCTTCTTTCTACGCCAATAATCACGAGGACAGTAGATTCAATATTGATAGTTTTTTCCGTAGTATTTTTTTCAATCTCTGATATTTTATTAATAATAGCAGGTCTTGAAACAATTGTTTTCATTTCATGATTTCCATTTTGATCTTCATCTATATCAGATGCAAAGTCTGAAATATCATTCCAATCGTCGTCGTAAGCAGAAAGTTGTGAGGGGTTCTTTGCATTTGTAATTAATGTGGGATAAACCACTGTTACCATCATGATAATTATAATGAGAGCAAATAACTTAGAGCCATATTTTTCACGAAATGTGTTGTTCATTTGGAAGACCTCATACCAAATATATTTGTAAATCGAGAAACTTTTCCTTCCTTAAGGCCTTTGTTTAATTCCATTTCGACTTCGTGCAAATTATTAATCGCTTCTACACACCAAATGTTGTATGATCCATCTATCATCTCCATTCCAAATTCATCTATAACTTTGGGCTTTATTCCACTATATCTTGCGATCTCAAACAAGGATGTTAACAGTTTAACACTCTGAGTAGGGATAGGTAATGCTGTACGCATTACATCTGTAAATTCTCTTACTGTTTGAGTTTTAGTTTTTATGAAACCATATCTGTCGAGAATGTTTAGTAATTGATGATAAGATTTGATTATAATTTGTCTGTAATCTTCGTCTTTATTCAGTTCCCTTTGCATTTGCTTTATCAGATTTCTGACTTCATATTTGTGTTTTTGCGTCCAATATAGGTAATATGCAGTTACCAAAAGCGCAGCAGGTATTCCTATGAAAAGTGGCAAATATTTATTGATGTCAAAGGGTTCTCTAGCCTCAGGAGATTTAGTAATACTTATTGCTACGTTTGCTATGGTTAGTTCAGTTTCTTGAGGCGTGTCGTCATATGCTCTAATATATCCGCCAGCAAATTTAGCCTGAACGCTTGCGCTATTTGCATCCTCAGGAAATTCAAAGCTAAATTTCGAAAAACCAGAAAGGTCTGTTGTTAGATTGTAAGCTAATTCGGTATCCATTTCAATGTTTTTATCATAAAAAAGCGTTACAGTTACATTCAAACTAGTATCAGGTATAGGACTTCCGTCGTCTTCCTCTAACCATACAGATACGTTAACCATATCTCCAGGGAATACATTTTTTGGTTCAAAATCAAATCTAATTTTACTTTCAACTAGTATAGAATGCTTGCTTTTATACTGAGTTCCATCCAGATATTCATTCCCTACAAATGCCAGTTTTACAGTATGGTTATTTCTATAATCTTCAGGAATGATTCCACTAGAAACAAATGTAGTTTCATTATTAAACTCTGTGATTAAGTTAGCATTTCCAATACTAACAGTAATATTCGTTTCGACTCTATTTCCTAAATCATCTACTAGCGTTCCGTAAACATCTATTTCTCCTCCTCGCCTGAGTTGGTTATTGAACCAATCTCCTTCGACAACTACATTTTGGAAAGTAGTTTTTCCAAAAACAAAAAATGAATTATTTTGATAGTTTCCTAAATACCAATCAGTTTCGTTGAAAATCACACTCGCATTACTAATTCCCAAATTGTAGTTAGATACCAGAGGATAATTTGCTGTAAAGCTGCCTACCTCATTAGTTGTCGCATACAAGAAAATTGAGTTAATGTTTATTCCTAATGTCTGATTTTCTAGGGGCGTGCCGGAATCATCCGTTAAAGTACCAGACAAGCTTACATTTTCTCCTCTGTAAGCTTTCTTATTTTCATTATCAATATTTAATGTGAGAATTACACTAGATTGAGGTATCACATCTACTTCAAAGTCAGTTATCAAAAGGTATGGTATATCACCATCCTCTACTTTTATGTCTATCGTAAAAATATTAGTTTGCCCCTCAGCAACGAAGATAGTATAGCTAAACTTTCCATCTGAAGTAGTTTCGAATGGAGGTGCAAATCCATCATTTTCATTGAAAAATTCTATTGTGGTATTAGATATAGGATTTCCTAATTCATCTACAAGAATGCCAGATAGAATATGTTCCAAACCCCTACCTGCCTTGCATATTTTTTCAGTATATCGTTCTGTATCTCTACATTTCGCAGATTCGTCAAACAATAACTCCGGTGTTGCTAGTAGCGTCAAATTATTTTGGTTTTCTGCAGAGGACAGCGTCGGACTTCCGTAAACTACAGATTTAATAAGATGTAATCCGGAGCTTTCAGTTGAAAGATTAGCTAAAAATATGTAACTTCCATCACTTTGTGTTACTGTAGATCCAATTGATTTCTCCCCTAAAAATAATGTGACAATTTTGTCAACAATTGCTTCACCATTATGATCAGTCAGATTTCCACGTAATTTTACTTCCTCAGCTCTTAATGAAGATACCTCGTCTATCGTTAAGTTACTTTTACCTTTAATAATAATATTTTCAACGGCTATGTCTTCTGGATAAATGTCATTTCCTGAAAATCTAGCAGTCAGTATTGAGTTTCCCCAACTTGAGTTTTTAGGAACCTCAAAGTTGATACTCCATGCCTGATTTCCTGTAATGCTAGTTTGACCAATTAATGAATCTCCATATTTCAATTCTATGAATCCGGTAGGTTGTTCTCCTTCATCTCCAAATATGGTTCCATTAATAGCATATTCATTTTCTAACTCGAAAACATCTTCATTTGATTCATCAAACCTTAATTCCACAGATGCATTTATTATTCGAATACTTTTAGATATTATTTCCTCGGTTAAATTTTCAGTTCCATTAAATTTGAAGATTATGTCATAGTTTTCATCTTCTACATCTGGAGTATCTACTTGAATTGTAAAAATTCCATTTTCATTTGTTAAGCCATAGTAAGTGTTCTCGTTGAATTCAAGAGATATAAAATTGTCTTGAACAGGAATATCTTCATCTTCTAACAAACTTCCTGTGATAATAGTGGTTCCAGAGCTTGCAGCAGTATTTGGAACAGTAGCCTCAATTGTAACATTACCAGTTACTCTAATGTCTAACTTTGGGCTCCAACTCTCGAGAAGATTAACAGTATCATTGTAGCTTTGATAAGGTCTTCTCAATTGTATTTTCCAATCACCAGCTTTTAATGTTGGATTATTTTCAAAAATGTTGCATGTTACTTCGAAGAATCCCTCTTCGTTACTAATCCCAGTTCCAATTAAATATGAAGGACTTCCCTCATCATCGCTTTCGTTTAAATAAGCTTCAAAATGAACACCTTCATAAGGTTCTTCGGTTGCAGGATTTTTTATAATCCACGACCAAACAAAAATATCGGTTTTATTAACAATGGAAGGAGGCATTTCCGGATTTCCAGCTCTGGAAGGTGGACTTCCCCATGGCGGATCTTCTTCTTCGAAATATCCGTAAACCGGGTTTTCTTCATCTATATCTCCGTCATCCCACAAGTCTCCGTCACTATTTTCCTCGCGAGGGTTAGAAGTATTCCATCCTTGCTCATCGTAATATAGGCGAGCTGTATTATTCTCTCCAGTTATATTCCAATACCACCTAATTTCGTCATAATCAGTTAGTCCATCTCCATCAGTATCTGAGTCATCAGGGTCTGTCCTTGATTGGTATGTGTCATTCGATGGAGTAACTTCTTCTAAATCACTTAAACCATCGTTGTCAGTATCAAACAGATTTGGATCAGAAGGGTAGTTGTACTGATTATTTATTCCGTCTTTGTTAATATCCCAAGGTTTAACTTCATCACCGTCCCAAAGTGTATCTCCGTCCGAGTCCTCATTCATTGGATTTGTTCCATAAGTATTAATTTCTTCAAGATTGGTTAATCCATCAGTATCCAAGTCTTCGTCTCCATCCTCTAATCCATCGCCGTCAGTGTCATTATTTCCAGGACTGTAATTGTATCCTTGCGAGATTCGATTATATTCCCAAGTGTCGTTTAATCCATCAGAATCGCTGTCACTAGCTAAAGGATTAATTCCAATTGTAATCTCAAGACCATCATTCAACTCATCTTCATCAGTATCTGCCAATAGAGGGTCAGTTCCATGGTTAAAGATTTCGCTGTAATCCGTTAATCCATCATCATCTGTGTCGCTGTTAGTAGGATTTGTTGAATACGTAAAAATTTCATCATAATCGTCTATTCCATCATCGTCGGTATCTGATTTTATTGGATTAGTACCGTAATTATCAACTTCTATTCCATCTATTATTCCATCGTCGTCAGTATCGTTATCATTTGGGTTAGAGATGTGGATGTTAATTTCCTGTCCGTCATCGATTCCGTCATCATCCGTATCTTCATTGTTTGGGTCAGTAGAATAAGTAAATATTTCAGCATAATCATTCAATAAGTCGCCATCAGAATCCCAATTATTTGGATCCGTATTATGGGTATTGTTTTCAGCCCCGTCACTAAGGCCGTCGCTATCGGAATCAGGATTGTTTGGTTGTGTGTTTGTTAAGTTCCATTCCACAATATCCTCAAGACCATCGCTGTCAGTATCATTTAGCAGTGGATTCGATTCGACAACATTAACTTCATATCCGTCAGGCAACCCATCATCATCTGAATCAGGGTCGTCTTTATCAGTTCCATAAACTTGCTCTTCACCATTTGTTAGACCATCTCCGTCGTCGTCGTTAGCAGCAACATTATCATCGCTTGGATTATCTACGGGGTTAGTTCCATCAGACTCCCATTCAACTCCATCACCGACACCTCCACCATCAGTATCCCAATTATTTGGGTTAGTTCCAATATCAATTTCATCACCGTCATTTAGGCCATCATTGTCACTGTCAGGGTCTGTTGGCTCTGTAGAATAGTCATTTATTTCTTCTCCGTCAGCAAGTCCATCGTCATCAGTATCGTCGTTAATGGGATTAGTCGTATATGTGTTAATTTCTACATAGTCGTTGAGTTCATCTCCATCAGTATCTGTACTGGTAGGGCTTGTATTGTGTACGGCAGTTTCATTATAATCCTCGAGTCCGTCACCATCAGTATCCTTTTCTAAAGGATCAGAGCCAAAAATATGAACTTCGTTACCATCGTTCAATCCATCATCATCACTATCAGTATCATTTGGATTTGTTCCTATTCCAATTTCATGTCCGTCATTTAATCCATCTCCATCTGTATCGTTATTCCCAGGTTCAGTACCGTAATTGTTTACTTCAATTCCGTCGCCTAAGCCATCATCATCTGAATCCAATGAGGTCGGGTCAGAGCTGTAATCGTTAATTTCCTCTCCATCATCTAACCCATCACCATCAGTATCTTGTACGTTAGGATTTGAGTCATAAATATTTACTTCATCACCGTCACTCAATCCGTCTCCGTCACTATCAACATTTAGAGGTTCAGTTAAATATTCGTTTATTTCTTCTCCATCGTTAAGTCCGTCACCATCAGTATCTTCTAATGTAGGATTAGTTTCGTAATTATTGACTTCTTCTCCGTCGTCTAATCCATCTCCATCGGTGTCATTATTCGTAGGATTTGTAATGTATGTATTTACTTCACTACCGTCACTAAGTCCATCACCGTCACTATCCTCTAGTGTAAGATTTGAAAAGTAGATATTCACTTCATCGCCATCCTCTAATCCATCTCCATCAGTATCAGCGTTTAATGGATTACTAGTTAGGTTATTGACTTCGTGCCCATCGTCTAATCCGTCGCCGTCAGTATCTGGATCTAATTTGTCAGTTCCCAGTACAAACTCTTCGCCATCAGTCAAACCGTCTCCGTCTTGATCTAGGTCATTAGTGTCATCGTCTGAAGCATCCAGCGGGTTACTTTCATCAACGTAGATTTCAACTCCATCTCCAACAGCTCCACCATCGGTGTCTGAGCTAGTAGGGTTGGTTCCATCATTCTCATTTACTACACCATCGTTGTTGAAGTCACAAACAACTTCAGTAGTAGGATTCATCCAGGTGCAATCTGGAAATACTCCATCTAATTCCCATTTATCTAGCAATCCGTCAGAATCAGTATCATTACTGTTTGGATTAGTATTGTGATTGAAAATTTCATTTCCGTCTGTTAATCCGTCATTATCACTATCGCTGTTGGTTGCATTTGTAAAGTAAGTGGTAATTTCATCTCCGTCTTCTATTCCGTCCCCGTCCGTATCATTGTTGCCCGGTTGAGTCCCGTAATTGTTTATTTCGCTGCCATCACCTAGTCCATCACCGTCAGAATCAACCAAAATTGGATTAGAATCATAGATATAGGCTTCGTCTCCGTCATCTAATCCATCTCCGTCACTGTCTGCAACGTTTGGATTAGATTCATAATCGTTAACCTCTTCACCGTCTTCAAGGCCGTCTTCGTCTGAGTCTCTAGTTAAAGGGTCAGTAAGGTGGGTAATAATCTCATCATAATCACTCAAGCCATCCCCGTCAGAGTCTTTTCTATCAGGATTTGTCCCATGGTTGTTTACTTCGTCGCCATCTAGAAGTCCATCTCCATCGGTGTCATTGTTATTCATGTCAGTATTGTAAATGTTATTTTCTTCAATATCAGTTAATCCATCCCCATCAGTGTCTCTTTCATCTGCAGGGATGTCATCTGTATTGTTATTCAATGGGTTAGTGCTATCTAAATCTACTTCCAGCCCATCTACAGTACCTCCTCCGTCAGTGTCAGCAACAAGAGGATCAGTCGAATCATTTTCATCTCTTACCCCGTCCTCGTTATAGTCGCATAACACTCCAGTTTTTGGCGAGACCCAATCACAAAAACCTAAGCCAGTTATTTCTCTGAAATCCGATAATCCGTCACTATCTGTATCTTCTAAAAGTGGATCTGTAAAATAAATTAATACTTCATCTCCGTCGTTGATACCATCACCGTCAGAATCAACATTATCAGGGTCAGTTCCAATTTCTTCTTCTCTGTGGTCGAAAAGACCGTCACCGTCACTATCTCCTATGTCATCATCAGTATTTCTGGGGTCAGTTGAATCGGTAAATAGCTCTTCAAAATCTGTACGACCTCCTCCGTCAGTGTCTTCTAATTCAGGTGCAGTTTCTCCATCATCTAATTTTCCGTTACCGTTTTTATCTTCGTCACCATCGTCAATCCCATCTCCATCGCTATCAGCGTTTCTAGGGTCTGTTGTTGTCAATTCATCTTCATCAGGTTGCCAAGTTTCACTACAACTGGTGTAAAGGTTACTCCCATCCTTGGTCGAACATGAGTTTGAGTTAAATTCCCAATCGAAAATATTTGGGTCAGATATTCCTAATTCAAGACCATCAGTTAGCCCATCATCATCAGAATCGTTGTCAATAGGGCTTGTATCGTAAAGGCTATATTCATCACCATCAGTTACCCCATCATTGTCGGTATCAGAGTCTAAAGGATGTGAGCAGAATTTCCCAGTCAGCGTAAATAATCTACACAATATTTCATCATCATCTTCCAGCCCGTCGTTATCTGTATCGGCAGATAAAGGATCAGTTCCAGTATTTTCGTTGTTTACATAGATTCCAGTGTTTGTTTCAGCTCCATCAGGCAATGTATCGAAGTCACTGTCAGGATTGTTCGGATCCGTACCAATACCGATCTCATACTCATCCGTTAGCCCATCATCATCAGTATCTGTCATTTGGTAGTTTGTTCCTGGTTGAGTACCATTTCCAACTACGGAATCGTCGTCACCAGAAGTTGTGGCTCCGTTAGGATCACAAGTTGGGCAAGTAGTAGATGATGTGGGTTCAAAGGTTAACCATCCAATTTCATCAAAAAGAACTTCAGCATATGCATGTCCATTAAGCATAGTGACAATTCTTGTATCTTCTTCAATTTGGTAACCAGTACTGTCTCCATATCCACTATTTTGCCATCCTTCAGGAGTGATTACCTCTCCAGGTCCGTTTCCTTCGACATACCTTGTAGGTATTCCATTTAGTCTAGATAAAACAGTGAAAGCGGATGCAAAATTAGTACATTTTCCATCAGTACCCTCATTGCCAAATAAAAAATAATCAACAAAATCATCGCCTTGCGGTGTTAATGTACCATTAATATTGTAGTAGTAATTATTTCTCAGATAATACATGATGGCTTCAGCTTTTTCATAATCAGTATCTTTACCTTCAGTTATCGAAGTTGCTAGGTCATAAACATCATTATCAGGTCCTGGTCTTACAGGAAATTGGGGTAATTCTGTAAATTGAGAAGGAAAAGTAGCAGGTGCGTTAGCTGCTCTTTTTACATTTTCGGGAATGTTGTACTCTGTCATGGTGAATGTATATGATTGAGCATATCCATCCACTTGTAAGTTGAATGAGCTATCCATTGTAACACTGTTACTTATGAAAACACTGTTGGTATACAATGAGGTAGATAAATATCCTTGAACTGGCATAATCCAAGTCATTGTATATTGATGTTCTTGTCCAGTAATATCCGGATGTGTTACTAAGTAATCATAGCTGTAAGGATTTGCACCCGTAGACCAATAGCCCGGATTATTATTGACTCCAGTGTCGATATCATATTGTTCACATCCGGGGCTAGGGCACCACTGACTTCTAGTGTAAGAGTTAGTTGCGTCATCGAATCCATTGTCGTATATTGTCTTTGCTGCAGTCCTCCAATATTGAGGGTTTGAGGTAGGATCTTCGCAGGTATCACAGGTTACTGTGAATTTAACTGCAGCCAAAACTGCGAGAGGATAAAACCCTTCCAAACCACCCATTCCATTAGAATCAGGTTGCGGAGTCCAGTCATTTTTATTAGCCATGTCTTCAGCCCAAGAAGGCAGTGGAGGATCTTGATCGTCCATGTCAGGAATACCGTCACCGTCACTATCCGGATTATTCGGATCAAGATGGTCAATCATATTCTCATACATGTCAGGAATTCCATCAAAATCAGAATCCATCATTTCTTCTTGATCTGAAAAACCATCACCATCAGCATCCGGATCCATGCAATTGGTAATCCCATCTCCATCTAGATCACCTTCACAATCGTACAAATCTTCCATGCTATCTGGGATTTCATCTAAATTTTTCAAATCGTCCCACATTTGTTGTTCCATGAGGTCTGATATTCCGTCATCATCCATATCGAAATCATTAGGGTCAAATCCTAATGCAATTTCGTAATCATCAGAAAGTCCATCTCCATCACTATCTCTCATAGGTGGATCAGGTATTCCATCACCATCGATGTCTTTTTCGGCTAAAGGATCTTTGTCTATACTTGATGCACGAGATAAGAATGGAGAATAAGGTAATGCTGTAAGTAACAAAATAACAACAATCAAAGCTTGATACTTTCGTCCTCGCATAATTAGCCTATTACCACAGAAATAGCCGTCATTAAATTGTTTGGTCTAAAATTATGGCGCCCGCGCCGGGATTTGAACCCGAGTCCTCAGCTCGACAGGCTGAGATGATAGGCCAGGCTACACCACGCGAGCACAATAATCTACCGTAGCTGTTTCTATTTAGAGTTTAAGGTAACTTTTACATTCCCATGTTAAGCCTGAAAGAAGGATTTCCAGCTTCTGAGTTACCAAAAAAATCTTCAGAATCGCCTTCTTCCATCATAGCTCCAACTAACACGCCAACAGTTTCTTGTAAGAATTTTAGTTCAGTTTGAAGTTCATCGATAGTTTGTTGTAATTTTTTAATTTCTTCAGCTTCTTTAGACACTCAGCACACACACTAATGTGGGTTATAATACTATCTATCTTAAATTAAAACTTAGACTTTAGTATTGGCAATATTTCGAACAAATCACCAACTATTCCATAGTCAGCTACTTTGAAAATAGGTGCATCTGGATCTTTATTTATGGCAGCAATGCATTTTGAACCGCTCATTCCACCTAAGTGTTGTATTGCGCCAGATATTCCGATTGCCAGATACAATTCAGGTGCTACAGTTTTTCCAGTTTGTCCAACTTGGTGAGAGTGCGGAACCCATCCTGCATCTACAATAGCTCTGCTAGCGCCAGCAGCAGCACCCATACTTTCAGCAAGAGGTCTAATCATGGAGTCATAGTTCTCAGCATTCTCCAGCCCTCTTCCTCCGCTTACTACAATAGCTGCTTCAGTTAATTCAACAGTTCCAGATCCTACAGTTTCAATGTCTGTTGTAGTTAAAGTGGAATCAGTAATAGCACCAGAAAAATTTTCGACACTTCCTGACCATGCTTCGCCAGCAGGATATGCATTATTTCTAATTGTTGCCACTACGGTTCCAGATGGATTTGATTTAGCTAGAACCTTTCCAGCAAAATTCGGCCTGACATAGCCATCAGTGCCAGCTTCTAGACAGTCTCCAAGATATCCGCAGTTTAGCTCAGCAGCTAATCGTGGGCCTAAATCCTTCCCCATTGATGTAGCGCCCAAAAGTATAGTTTCAATTCCATTTTCTTTTACTATGTGACTGGCGATGGAGGCATATTTAACAGGATCATAATTTTCTAAGCTCTTGTCATCGGCCATTACGATTTTACCTACTGATAATTTCATTCCAGCTTCAGAGATTCCACTTCCCATAACTAAACCAGTTACTTCACCCATGCCTGCAGCTACAGCAGCAACTTGTTGAGAAATATTTTTAATTTCAGAACCATCAGTTTCCCCAATGACTAATACATTGCTCATATTACTTTAGCCTCCATTTTTAGTTTTTCAATCAATTTATTGACTTTATCCTCATCATTTTCACCATCGATTATCTCTCCACCATCTCTAGCAGGAGGTAAACTAGATTCTGAAGTTAAAGCATCATTACTGTCAATGGAATCAACATTTTTATTTTCAAAAGGTTTCCTTTTTGACATCATTATATCTTTTAACGCAGGGAATCTAACTTTATTCATATCTTTCTGGCAAGTAATAACTGCAGGCGTTGGAGTTTCTACAGTTTGCAGTCCACCTTCTATTTGTCTTTTGGCTTTTAAAGTTCCAGAATTATATTCTAAACTAGTAACGCCTGAAATATTTGGTATTCCAAGCATCTGTGCAACCATTGTACCAGTTGCAGCTTGATAATAGTCAATGCCCTGAATTCCACACAAAACTAAATCGACATCCAGTTCTTTTATCGCATCAGACAAAACTTTAGCATTTGCCAGAGGTTTGTCACCTCTGTATCCATTTTGCCTTAGTACCACAATTTCATCAGCACCTATTGCTAACATTTTTCTTAAGTCGGTATCGATACTGCTATCTTCAGAAAATAAGCTTAAAAGAGTGACTTTACCACCTTCAGCTTCTTTAAACTGAACTGCTTGTTCAACAGCAAATTCATCGTATGGATTTACCATATATTTGAAATTCTGGTCAATAAGAGTCCCATCATTTACTTCTAGCTTTGATTCGGTATCTGGTACCATTTTGATTAATACAGCTATGTTCATTTTATCCCTCTAGGTTTTCTAACATTATCTCGGAAATATCCTTTACAGTTCTTTGCTCCTCACCTAATGTTTTCAAGCCGTCACTCATCATCGTCATACAGAATGGACAACCTACTGCTACACAGTCTGCACCGGTATTTACAGCTTCCTTTGCCCTTATTTCATTCACCCTTTTATCGGCATCCTCCTCCATCCAGATGCGTGCACCTCCACCTCCGCAACAAAACGATTTTTCTCTAGACCTTTCCATTTCAATAAGGTCACCACCGATTGCCTCTCTTGGTGCTTCAGTTTCTCCTCCAATTCTACCTAAATAGCATGGATCGTGGAAAGTAACTTTATCTCCATAATCTTTTATTTTTAGTTTTTCTTTCTGTTTTAATTCATTGAGAATTTGAGAGTGGTGGTATACTTCGTATTTACCACCATATTTTTCATATTCTTTTCCTATTGTGTGGAAACAATGTGGGCAAGCGGTAATTACTTTTAGCGTTCCTAGTGAATTCATATTATCAACATTCATTTCAGCCATCATTTGGAACATGAATTCATTTCCAGCTCTTCTTGCTGGATCTCCATTACACATTTCCATTTCACCCATTATAGAGAAATCAACACCAGCTTCTTTCAGAAGTTTTGCAGTAGCTCTTGAAACATTTTTATTTCTTTCATCAAATGAACCAGCACACCCAACATAGAATAAATATTCAGCAGGCTCGCCTATTTTCAAATCTAATCCTTCGGCCCAATCGGCTCTAGTGTGTGCACCCAATCCCCAAGGGTTCGAGTTTCTTTCCAGATTGTTAAATAAATTTTGTAATTCTTCTGGGAAATCGGAAGCTTCCATTACGAGGTGGCGTCTTGTGTCAGTTAACTTAGGTACATGCTCAATGTGTACAGGACAGGCATTTACACAAGCATAACACGTAGTGCACGCCCAAATTGCTTCGGGACTGAATCTGTCAACTATGGTTTCATCAGGAGCTTCACCTGCTAATAGCAAATTTCCGTGTTCCTTTCCGTAATTTTTAACGTCCATTATAATTTGCATTGGATTTAATTCTTTGCCGCTGTTATATGCGGGACAAACATCTTGGCATCTTGCACAAGCAGTACATGCCCATCCATCAGATAATTGCCTCCATGTGAAATCTTCAAATTTATTTACACCCAATGTAAGATTATCAAAATCTAAATCGTCAGTTTTAACAGCTAAGTTATTATCGTCAACTTGTAGTGGAAGCATTGTTCCCATTTTTTCATGGTCTTGAAACATAACATTAGGTATAGTTCCGATTAAATGTGAATGCTTTGTTTGAGGAATCTCAATTAAAAA
>CENO01021837.1_pt1 | contig 15931 bp, 6 predicted proteins | sample 530271 | NCBI WGS metagenome assembly CENO01 (sample SAMEA2619857, study PRJEB7988) | marine metagenome | biome: marine biome (ENVO:00000447); feature: surface water layer (ENVO:00002042); material: "saline water (ENVO:00002010), including plankton (ENVO:xxxxxxxx)" | depth 5 m | reverse complement strand
TTCTAACTGGGTAATTTGCTCCTGTAAGGAATTTACTTTCTGTGCTAGAAGATTGCCTCTGGTCTCAAGTAAGATATTTTGATGAATCAGGTCTGCCATTCTTTTCTGGTAGACCTGAACTAACGACGAATAATCAATTTCAACATCATTCATAATTTTTACCTTTAATTATCAGAATGTACCACCATCTACAAGTGTATTTACCAACTCAAATGTGCCGCTATTATTTTGTAGGACTTGGTTGGTTGGTGTGCCGAAGTCACCCATCCACAAACCGCCAACTTGGACACTAGCAAGTGCGCCAGTTAGTTGAGGACCAGATGCTTCAGTTGCGTCAGCAACAAAGACGAAACCACTGTTACCGTCCCAGAAAGCAGATGATGTCTTAGCAGCAGTGCCATTGTGATAATGGAATCTGAAACCAAGGTCATTTGTTGTAGCAGAAGAAGGAGCAGCGCCAGAAACAGTGCCCAATTCCATTACAGCATCATCGACAACCACATTGGTTGTAGAAACAGTAGTGGTTGTGCCACTGACAGTTAGGTCGCCATTGACAACGAAGTTACCAGCAGCAGTTGCGTTTGCACCAGATAGGGTGAAAACAGTAGTGCCACCATTAGACTTGATATCTTGACCACCAACAGTGATGTCACCAGCAACGGTGATGTCACTGCCGCTGTAAGTAACAGGAGAATCAACTAGTTGACCATTAGTGTCATCCCATGCGGATAAAGTAGCATCAGTTAAATTAGCAGAATTTTTGAGTTCTACATCATCAGCATTAACTGTGATACCTGTGCCAGCGCCAACTGCTAGGTCAACAGTTTGACCTTCGCCTGCAGAAGAAGTCTTGGTAAGACCAGCACCTGCAGTTACATCTTCAACATAATTGCCAGTGGTGTCAGTGCCAAGAGCAACAGAATTAGCAACGATAGTTGCATCTAAAGTTACATTACCTAAATCAGTAACAGTTACGTTACCAGATAGGTCACCTCCAAGAGTGATGGTAAAATCAGCAACATCAAAATCTAGTTTGCCGTTGGTGTCATCATAAACTACTGCAATACCAGCTTCACTGTTAGCACTTACCATAGCACCAACAATGTCTTCAACTCTTTCAGTATTGAGAGTGACATCACCAGAAGTTACAGTAAAATCAGTTGCATCGAAAGAAGCAACACCCTTATTTGAATCAGTTGCGTCTTCCGCAGAAATTGTAATCTGATTGTTTGATACAGAAGTGTCAATACCTTCACCACCAGTAAAGGTTAGTGTTTCGCCAGTATTGAATGTATCACTAGTGCCTGAATCTGCAGCAAGAGTAAAACTAGATGCAGCAGGTGCGGAGAATGATAGATTACCACTACCATCAGTAACGAGGACATTACCAGACCCACCATCTGCAGCAGGTAGTGCAAATGAAATGTCTGATGCTACATCAGGTGCTACCAAACTTACGCTACCACCACCACTACCATCAGTGCGTGAATAGAGTTTTACTGCATGACCAGTTGTTGCTGTCTCTTTAACCCAATAACGGGCAGAGCCTAAAAACTTATTATTGCCAGATGTGCCATCAAGACCAAGATATAGATTATATTCATCATTAACAAAAGCGGGCTCACCTGCGGCGAGAGCGGGCAGGTTAGCCTGAGCGCCTCTCTTAAACTTAATTTGTGGTGCCGCCATTTACTTTTCCTACAGAGTACAGAATTCTAGTATTATTTATAGTTTAGAAAGTCCCCGCATCGAGATGAATTTCATCTTCAACCTCATCAAGAATCTCATCAACAAAGTCTTGGGGCAATCCAGGTTGAGTAGTGCCATCAGCAGCTGCTACAGACAATACAGTATCAGGATTAACAAAGGCATACTTCTGGATAGAAGCGTCCCATACCATAACATATTTGTCTGTTGTTGTTCCTGCTTTGTCAAGAGCAGAGGTATCGACATTACCTAAATCTTCTACAGTTTGTGCCACGAGTTGCGTTGTTTCGATGGTGAAATTTGAATCTACTTGATTATTCAGTGCTGAGTCTAGAGTCACACTAGTCTCATTGTCATAAGACATGACGACTTGATATTCCTCTGCCATCAGGTAACTCCAGGTGTAACAGTAACTTGTCCTTCAACCACTCTACGTTTTGCACCACCAATAGAGTTAGTGATAACAATGTCGTAAACATAACGACCTTCTTTCAACATACTTGTATTGAAAGAATCCAAGGTCAGTTTCAACTTTCCTGCAGTCCTGTCTAGGAATACAACAGCAAAGTTTGTTGACGTAGATGATGTATAGTTTTTCTTGATTTTGGCTTCTGCTGAAAAAGTGGTCAAATCTAAAGCAACATTGTTTGCACCAGAGATGGTGAAGGTTGCTTCAAAATCTGCCCTCTGCTCAACAATCAAATTAATTGGTATAGCTGCCATTGGATACAAGAAAACCCTTCTTATGTATTTATAAGAAGGGTCTTGTGATTATTCTGTTACTACTTCAATTCCTTCTGGTGGAGGAGGAATCTCTCCATCTGCAGCTGCTGGAGGTGGTGGCAATTCTCCTGGGTCAACACTAATATCAGATGTCGGACTCTCCATGACAGGTTCTTCTTTAATAAGCATCTGAATAGTTTCTAAACCACCCTCTAATTTTAATTTATATTCTTTTGCTTTACGCAATTCATCTTGAATTTGCTCAATTTTTTCATCAATCTCTTTTAACTGATTGGTAAAATTATCTTTCAACTCAAATTTATTCATTTTAGTCAATCATTGACGACATAATATTTATTATAGCACAGGTGTCAACTCAATACATAGTTTTTCTGTATTGTCAATCTATTCAAATAATCATTCTGGTTTGTTGCTGGTTGATAAACTAATCTTACCTGCCCACTTACAATTTCTGCTGTAAAACTACCTAGAGACCTATCATTGAAAATTGAAGCATATTCTGTCAAATAAACATCTGTGCCATCATGCAATACCAAAATCTTAGTTGAATGGAAATATGGATTCTGACTATTCTTCATTTGAATGAGATATTCAACGGTATTGATATCACTAGCAACACCAAATTCATCAACAATAAGACTATTGGCGCTAGTAGAATCTACAACTTCTAGATTGTCACCAATTTTTACAATCTTGATAATACCAAAATTCGCTGCATCTCCACCAGATTGATAGTATAAGAATTGTGGACTATCTTGAGGGACTGTAAATCTTACTAGGTCTCCAACATTGCCACTACCATTTCCCACAACACCATCAGAATATAAATTTGCTCCAATAGCTCCTGGTGAAGAAACAATATAGAATGGATGTCCAGTAACATTATCCAAACGGAAGACATATTCTTTGCCAGCAACTAATTGTAAATCTGGAGTAGTGCCGTATGACTTACTAACATTTTCATCAAAAACTTGATATCTATTAGCAGAGATAGATATCTGAAATGTAGGTACTCCAGCTACGCCGACACCAATTTCAATTTCTTGGGGATTAGATGCTAATGTGCCATTATTACCAAGTAATGTTTTGGGTGCGATGTTTTGCATCTTACCCAATGTAATAGATTTATCACGAATGTCTACTACATTTTGAGTATCAATGGTAAATCTATCATACAAGAAACTAGCAACACCAAGGTTACTAGACCCACTATTCTGACCTGTTGTATATCCAGCAGCATTGACATCTAATTCAACAAATCCACTTTCATTCAATTCACCAGCAGTTACCAAACCACCAGAAATATAACTACCAGGACTACCTACTCTATCATAAGTAAATTCTGTTGTGCTAGTTACAGTAACTTCATATACACCGTTGAATGTATCAGGAATTACTTGCTCAACTTCTACATAATCGCCAGTAGTCAATAAATGTGCCGAAGCAGTAGTTAACGTGGCAGTATCAGAAGTCCAGGTAATGCCAGAAACAGTTAATGGTGTACCAGTTTTCTTGAGTGTTTCTGCTGTGCCAACAACAGTAATAGCAGAGTTTGATGGAGGTAAAATACCTTTAACAACTGGTGTGAATTTATTCAGACCATTTAAGTAGGTATCATCATTTGCAACACCAGTGCCTAATCTAGATGGTGAAATGAGACCAGAAACAATAGCAGCAGCATCCAACTGGTTGAGAGCAATCAACTCCCAGTTATTTGCATCTGTGCCAGGTAATGCAGTTAGAATCCAAGTTTGGAGAAGTGTTAGTGGGTCGCCATCTGCTTCATTTTTCTGGATGACAATATCACCTGCCTTTAGTGGGTCTCCAAGGAAACTTAAAGTAGCACCAGATGTTAAAGCTGGAATTGCCTGGTCAACCTCAATGGTTTTGTTAACGACATCAATACCATTCTGGACAATTCTTGTGTTTGTTGGAATGTTAGTGCCAACAACAACTAAACCATCAGATAAGTCTGTTAAATCTGCCTCGTCTAATGTAATGAGATATGGTGCTGTGGTTGTATTACTATCAACTGTTTTAGTTGCAACAGGAATATAATCTTGTAATCTTTCTGCTTCTGTTTCTACAGTGTATACAACGAAAGTCGATGTCTGTGGAATCTGTGAAGAATCAATCTTACCAGTAGCATCTAACTGGACAACTAGACCAGGAATACTAGACGTGCCTTTATTGAGACCAACAAAGTTTCCTAATACAGAAGATTTGTTGATGTAATCTCTAACTGCTTTTTGTGTAGGTAATACAGTATCAGATCTACCTACTGCTCCACCTAACTCATTATCTGGAGAGAATTCAAAAATTGGGACACCAGGAGACCCTTTAAGTTGTAGAGAATCTAAGACACCAAGTGCAACAGACCCATTAAATGTAACCTTACCACTTCTGAGGTTTACATTGAAGAAAGGACCAACACTAAAGTTACCACTTTGGTCTGTGGCACTGACATAAGTCTTACCAGAATTTACCTCAACATTTTGCTTAGCTGCATCAGTAATACCACCATTCTGTGGGAATGCAGTGTAGTTAATGCCAGTGCCAACATATTCAAAGGTATGTGAAGAGCTGTTTACCGTAGATGGTGCAAACAACTGAGCAGATGCATTGTTGCCAATAGAATTAACTTGTGCATCCGTAAGTGGGAAGTTAGTAGTAAACTCTGTAAAATTGCCAGCATCATATGATAAAACTTCACCAACTACTTGCTCATTGCCTGTTGGGTCTAAACCCAGACCAGGAATCTTGAGGACGTAATTTGGAATAGGTGGTGCCTGATAACCAGTTACATTAATCTTGGTGAAAACAGATCCTGATGCAATTTCAATTTCACCAGTAGTGCCACCATCAACAAAAGTTGCTGCGTCATATGCAACTTGCTCGACAATAGAAATTTTATTATTTTGGAAATCAACAGTGTCGATTACTTTACCAGTGCCATTGATGTCTGGTGTTGAAATATGATTAGAAATGGTAACAGTTTGACCTCTCTCAAACTTACCAATATCAACAATAGAAACTTCAATGGTTGCTCTAGTTGCGGTACCACCTGTTTCTGATGAGAATACAGTGCCAACAATATCACTAGGGGCAGTATTAATATCTGTTTTGGTAATATTCTGGACACTAGATACTTGACCGCCAGCAAAAATAGGTAGAACATTCTCAGAGAAACCTACTGCCTTGAGACCTTCAAAACCAAAGTTGGTAGCAGAGTTAGTAATAGATGCATAACCACCAGATTCTGCAAGAACGCCAACGGATTCAAAAACTTGGAAAATGGAAACTAACTGAGCATAAGCATCATTCTTTAAGTGGAAACCAATTGACCCAAATACGATTTGAGTGAATGCATCCACAACCATAGACTCAAGAGGGCTATTGCTGTTGAGCTGGTCACCATCAGCAAGGAGGCCACCACCTCTGGTTTTGGTCGTATCATATTCTCCTAAATTACTATCATATACTGCTCTACCTAATTTAGAGATACATGAGCAGTTTTGTGTGTATGGTGATAAGAAAATTCTCTCTTTGGGTGGAATCACATACCAAATGTCTAAAGTATGTGATACACCAGATGGTGTTGGATTTACTAAAGTTAATTGACCATTATTGTCTACTGAAGCAATTTCATACTCTACACCACCAACTTTAATTTTCCAACCAGCAGACAATTCTTCTGTGAAAACAGTAGATGCATCTCCAGAAACAACAGCATTATTTGCAGTTAAAGTTACTCTACCTTTTCCTTGGTAACCATTTTGGTCTGGATATGCAACTGCATATCTCCATGTAAAACCACTTTGTGAAACAAATGCACCAGTAATGTGCTTGTCATCTGTTGTTGGCTCACCTGTAATAGGATTGTTGACACCTCTTGTTACAGTAAAAGTATTAGTAGTAGTGTCAAAATCCAAGACCTGCATCCATTCTTGGTCAACAAGGATGAATCCAGGACCCACATGATACTGTGGGACATCACCACCCTGCATGATGGAGGTGATAATTGATTCCGCTGTACTAATGAATGCTTGTGCTCTAGCACAAGCGGGATAACCTGAAGTATCTTGAATAATTGCTGGATACGTCCATCCTGGGTCTGAAGATGGATTATTCAGAAGCTCTTGCTGAGCATGATATGACAATCTTTCGATTGCAAAAATTTGCTCGATTTCTTCCTGGTCAATCTCAGAAATTAATTCTCCACCATAAATTGTTTTCTGAGTAATAACTGCGTCTTGGGCAGCAGAAACAAATGTATGTGCTGATGTATCAGAAGAAATACCAGCATTTACAGTAACAGTAGTTGCATCAGAAGCAGTAATCTCCATGAATACATTGTAGTTTCCATCGCCAGAACGAGGATACGCATGTTGAGACTGGTTGTTGTCAGTAGCACATGTAAATACTAAACTTCCTGGTGCAAATTTAATATAATCACCATTAGTCAAACCATGATTAGGAATAGTTAATACTGCTACTCCAGTTGCTGGATCGTATGTCGCATTTGTTGGGGTATAAAATCTCGTAGCACTTGGAGTCCTATAAGAAAGACCAGCTTGAATAGACTTGACATTACCACCTGCTCTGAGGTCAGCAATGATAGCATCAGCAATTAGACCTAGGTCTCTTTCGCAAGTTGTTTGGTCATAATCTGGATTGTTTACTATTGCTGGGAATTGCGTCAACATATCTGCAATAGCAGATGCAATCAAATCAGTTTTCTTAAACTCAACTTGGTTTGCAGCGTCACCAAAAACGACATCATTTCTAGTAAGAGTGTGTCCAGGAAGTACTCTGAATACTTGGTCTCCAGGACTGAGGACACGATTATCTACTTGCTCAGTCTCAAGATAACCTAGACCACCGCTGAAGTTATCCTCGAATACCATGTAGTTAACATAGCATCCAGATGTAATCCAGAATAAGTCTCTACCCTCATTCTGGGGGATTACAATAGTTTCTCTTAAGTTATCACCAACAATGGATGTGCCATTGGGAAGATAAATTGGGTTGTCCTCGACATATTTGCCAGTAGCAACACGGATAGTAGTGTTACCATCTGTAGCTGCAGCTGCTTTTGCTGCTGCTTTGATTGTTTGGAATGCTTTTGATGGACTTGCGCCAGTATTACTGTCGCTACCATTGGGTTTTACATATAAGACATTCTGATAATCTGCTTCACCTAGAGGTGTTGGTGTGCCCCAACCAGATGATGTCTTAGGACCATATAGCTCTTTCTTAGCACTATCAAAGTAATAATCGTTTACTTTACCTAATGTACTAAGAGGTGCTACTACACCAGAAAGAATTTGCTCCGAGAAAGAAATAGTGTCTGCTGGCCAAGCACCATTTTCTTTAGGACCATAAAGGTCATTAGTAGAAGTGTCTAACCAGAAATCTCCATTAGCACCATCTCCTGCTGTAGGTGCTGCAGGACCATTTAGGAATTCACCACCATCCGCAGACCCAGCTTGCAGCGAATTAATCGCAGCAACAACACTGGGTAAACCACTAGCAAGTTGAGTGATATCACCTAATTCATTTGCAATTTCGTTAATCTCCTGACGCTGTTGGTCGAAGGTATAACTTAGGGGGATTCTTTCTGACATTACTTACCAGCTATTTCTCGTAGAAGATGTTTAATTTCGGACAATTCGCTTTTCAAAGTTTCTACATCTGACTGAAGATTTTTGATAATCCCTGAGGCAGATGTAGACCTCTTACTATTTTCAAATAAACTTTTATCTGTATTTATTATGGCACCAGTAGTATTATCACGGTAGAGGTTATCATGCCCCTCTACCCTAGAAAATTTATTCATCAGTATGCCGCTACAATTCTAGCGTCTTGAATCTTAGGAGTGTAACAGGGGTTGGATGCCTTCATAACAATCTTCACGGCAAGGGAAGAGAATTCACTCAAATCAGAAACACTATATTTGTGCTCTTTATATGAAGACTGCGATTCAAACAATCCTGAAATAGCTGCTTCATTTGAGGGAATGACTTCGATATCAGGACGACCAGTCTCATTGAATGCAACCCATTCAATATCATCAAAGACTAGTTGAGAGTTTACAGGTTTTACCTTATAGTAAACTTCAACATCATCTTGTGCTGCCATGTTTGCCGTCAATCTAACTTCAATTGTTGTTGCTGGATTTGCAAGTGTTACTTCTTTGGTAACATACTTGGAAAGTGATGTGCTATTCTTAGATGTGGTGTCTGGTGTAAATCCAACACCCTCACTATATTCAAATGATGCAACTTCAATAAATCCTGCAACAGATTCATTTGTATCAGTTTGATTTTCTGGCTCAATTTTTTGGTGCCAAAGATTATCACCCACTCTAATAATATCACTAACTTGATTAGCACCACCATTTGAAGAATTTCTAGCAAAATCGCCAGTGTTGTAAGAATTATAGTCACCATTAATAGGTGCTTTTTCTTCTAGGATAGTAAGAGTTTCAGTTTTTTCATCCCAAGAAATAATCTTTCCGTAAATTTTTGTGCCGAATCTATCTGATAAGTTTTCTTGATATACTTCAACTTGAGTATTTGGAGTAAACTCACTTACAAATCTTGTAACTCCATCAGGGGAAACTGCCACTCCAGTATATGCTTGGACACCAAATGTCAAAGTCTCACCTGCTTGATATACGCTATTATTCGTAACTTTTACATACACCGTAGAGCCTACTACTTTAACAATATCACCGCGACACTTAGATGTATCACCTGTAACACTCTGGTCTGTGGTTGGAATAATAGGATCTCCAGCTTGGTCAACAGGCAGGTTAGTTACAGTAAACTTATAAACTGGATAGAAAGATAGTAACTTGTATCTTCTTCCGAATCTTACTTCGTTACCTTTTGGTTTATCAATTTGTGTAGAAATACACTTAACAGAAGAAGACCTTAAATCAATTACTGGTGACAAATTATCTTTAGTTGTGCTAAACGTAAACTTGTAGCATAGAGATTCGTCAATATTATTCTTGACCTCATTAAACGAAGATGCGATAACTTTCTGATTATCAAAGAAATGCTCTTCATTCAAGAAAGTGGTTTCATAGTCAGAAACTTGATATGACGTATAATTTTCTCCAGGAGAATCTTGAGGAATAATATTTGTAGTCTTTACACTTACATTGAATGGAGTATCACTAAAAGAAAGATATCCAATCTCTGGATATAATTTTTCATATTTTCTATTATATGATGCCAAGACTTTACCACCGCCGCCAAAGGTGCTAGAGCCAGCACCAAGTATCGATGTAATATTGTAAGAATTTAATCCAGAGTTAGAAACTTGGAATAGAGTATTGTTAATTGCCTCTGCTTCAATTCCTCCAACATCAGTTGATTGCTTGAAAGTAACATATGATTTTCCAGAATCTTCAAATCCACTATCTTTGTGAGAAACTCTAATAATTCTATTGTTATTTTTAAACAGAGTAGAATCTGCACTGTCATTGGATGAAGAATCTGTCTGGATTGGATTGAAGTCTAGTAACTCATATCCTAAATCTTCGTTGGTTAGGACGATATTTGCTGGTGTGTCAGTAACAAACACTGCTCTCTTCATTACAAATTTAATATCTTGATTCAAATCTTCTGTCCACGCATCTACATTTTGAGATCTATACACAGAACCTAGTAGAGGTTGCTGAGTAATTACTTGAGATGTTGAGATGTCAGTTTCACCCAACTTAGAAGACCATACTCTATAATCGGTTGAATCTGTCTCAATACCTAACGTATAATCTGTATTATTTTGTAGATAAATTGGATTCTCGAAAGTGAATCGAGTTGGAGAAACAGAGTCTAAAGTTTGACCATCTTGTGGGTCAACAGAAACTCCCATTCTAACTGCAGGTGTATCAATTTCCAAAACAGGATTGATGACTGCTTCTCTACTAATAGATCCGTTAGGTCTTAAGATAATAGATGGTGCATCAGTATAACCAGACCCCTCAAGGAGAATTGATGTGTTGTATACTTCACCATTAGAAATAGATATGTTTGCGGTTGCTACACTTCCTCCAGGAAGTTGAGGACTTTGAATAATTAAAGTAGCAGAATCATATCCTTCACCATAATCAGAAATATTCAAATCAACAATACGACCAGAATCTTTTGCAATAGTTACAGATAAATTTGTATTATTGAGAGTATTATAAGTTTGTAGAGATGGAATAGATAATCCTTCATTTGGTTGGAATGGACTACCATCAATACTGGTATAATTTGAAATTACTAAAGTATAAACTTGGTCATTGTTTAAAGTGACCTTATTTTGTAAAGTTGGTAATAATTTATTTTTATTCTGGTCAAAGACTTCTTTAACAGTCCCCTTTACTCCAGAAACAGACCCAGCAATAATTTCACCAATTTCCATTTCCAGAGTGCCACTTACATAAATCTGCAAGAAAGTATCTGAAGATTTAATCACTTCGCTACCTGGGACAACATATGTGCCAGGTTTGCCAGCATTGGTGTCTGTCAAATATATTTTTACTGGTAGAGAAGCACTCTTCTCTGCAAAGAATAAATCAACACTGGTAACAAAACAACCACCATCCATATTTTCAACACGGAATGTCTGTGATAGTGGACTTGGTTTTGCTTGAGTTGATGCATTATCAATAAACTGCACACCTTCAGCACCTTTCAAAAATGCTGGAATTGTTGAAATGATAGATGCGGGTTGATTTGGATAATTGCCAGTAGCAAAATATTTACATTCTGCAAAACTATCGACACTATCGTCATTTGCGTCTTCTTCACTAGAAGTAAATCTGATGGTTTTGATTCCTGTTGAGAAATTCAATTGCTCAGCATCGTCCGATGTCTCGTAGCTAACGGAATTGATATCTCCAGTCCAAGAAGAATTTTGTAGAGGAGCAGATCCTGCAGGGAAAATTAATAGACCACTAGCATCGCCATTGTCGTCAGATTTAATAGAAGACCCATCAATGTTAGCTCCAAATGGTCCAAGAGAATTGCCTGGGATGCCAGTATACTTAACGTCCTGACAAACGTATCTAGATACATTTCTACCGTCAATGAAAGCATAGAATTTAGTATTTGGTTTTAACCTACGAAGATTAAATTTAATTGCTCTAGACCTAACAAAAAGTTGTAAAGAAGAAGCGACTGTTTTCTTGCCTGATGAATTGGTTGTAATTCCTTTACCAATTTCATTATTCTGTGGACTGATGTTAGAAGACGTAGAAACCTTCGCAGCAACGACATTTGCTTCTGTATTTGTCGTAATGTCATTCAAAGAACTAATATTAAAGAATGCTCTATCTGTGCCAATCCAGTTAGTGATGTAGAAATTATTGAGACTTGCATAACCTTCTCTAGCATCTGTCTTATTGACAAACACGGAGAATACCTTGGTGTCATTATTCAGAATGTTTGGTGTTTGAGTGTCATCATACCAATGGTCGATAGATGGTGAAATAGAAGCATCACCGACATATTGGACAACTACAAATGGATTTGGATTAATCTTGCCATTTGCTGTTGCAAACTTATTGGAAACAAAATCCTGAGTTGCATATGGAAGAGTCAATACTTCACCAGTCTTTTGATAACCAGCAACAGACCTTTCTTGATTTGTCGTAGTTGTCTCTTCTAGAGCATATGAATTTTCGACAGTTGGAGAAGTCAAAACAGACTGTTGGGTGTCAATAGAGCACTTGTAGTCAAATGATTTCAAGTTACCAATCGCATGATTCTCAAAATTGTCTACAATGATACCAGACTTAAATCTATCAAGTCCTACACTGTCTTTAATTTGAGTATTGAATGTTTGTTGCTCAAGAATACTTAGGGTAGTGTAATATTCTAAACGCTCGACACGTTTTTCCAACTTGCCAATATCACGCATCGTATAACGACGATTATCAATCGGAGTCACACGAATGTCTTTGACATTTTCAGTGAAAGCTGGTAAAAATAGATAATATAGAGCAATAGCGTCGTCAGGAGATTCTGGTTTAGATGGGTTTAGTGATGAATTCCCTTTTTTGACAATAAAGTCTCCTTTCTTATTGAGGAAGACACCATCAATTCTATCTAGATATTGCTTGCTGTTGAATCCAAAAGTAAATTCTAGATTCTCGTCATGAGCAGGTGTTGCAGAAGGAATACCACCAGACCCATTAAATGAGATAGTATTGTTACTTGCTAATAACGCCTTGTCTTGGAATCCAGAAATAATTGAGTTAACATCGACCTTAGGTCTGAAGTCAACTAAGTCGGCAAGATAAACTCTACCTAAAGAAGGTGAATTAAAGTATGGAATATCTGTTGTTGGGACACCAGTGAGAAGATATGAATCGACAGTGCAGAAATCACCAGCAGAATGCTCAAAGTAATTGAATACAATAACTACTTGACCAGATGGAGCATCAAATCCAGGTTTCAATACCAATCTAGAAACATCATAGAATGTATCTCTTTGACCATCGTCAAATGTAAATCTGTCAGTTACGTCATAACCTTCAATTACATTGTTTTGGTCATCTAGAGTAGGTGGATTGGATACAGACCCCTCGAAGACTTTAATATCGGTGCCATAGGTGCCAAATACATCTGCATATGAAACAACATCTGCTGTCTTGGCATCATAGTCATACCCACGGAAAGGAATGACTTTATCGCCAGATGATACGACAACGATTCTTTTATTTCTAATGGCAGTTTTGGTTTTTGGTGATGCCTTAGTAACTTCAATGGTTGCAGTTAGTTTTAATACAACATTTGATGCTGAAGAAGCATCATTCCTGAATGTCAAATTATCTAAAGTGATAGAAACACCACCAGAAGATAATGCAGATACTTGGTCTCCAGTGATATACATGATATCACCATTCTCTAGACCAGTGTCTGCATTTCCTTTATCTAAAACTGTGAGCAAGAAGTTGCTTTCTCTAAAATCAATAAACTGCTGTGTGCCAAACTTTAATTGTGCAGAGAAAGTGATTTGACCACCAGATGTAGAAGATGTAGTAATGAAATCTCTACGAATATAATATTTAATCTTGGTATCATCGCTATCTTCAATTAGACTACTAGCAGATTTAAATCCTAGTGGGAATAGTAAAGAAGCGTTTTCTGGATTTGTAATTTTATTTCTTTTTCTTACAAGAGTTGCATTAACAACATCCTCTCGAAGAGCAGTATCTAAATGAATTTGACCTCTCACCAATCCACTTGGAGGAGTAATTCTCTCTACAATATTTCTTCGTAATGTATCTGTAGAATCGATAAACTCGACAATATCACCAGGAAGTAAATCTACAGTAGGATTACCAGAGAATGCTAAGCAAGTAAGAATTTTTTTGCCAGCAGATCCTTCAAAAGATGATGTGGTTACATCTTTGCTGGATGAGTAAGAATTCTCAAAAGTTTCTACGTCCGCACTGAATTTATTAATTTCACCATCACCAAATTCAGAGAATACAGATTTTACATTTTCGTTTGTATATGTAAAGACAGTATTTCTATACAAAACAGCTCTAACCACTGCTGATGTTGGTGTAACACTAGTGTCATGCCTAACAATTACATTTGGAGTAGAAACATATTCTTCATTTAGTGCTTTTCTGTCAATAATATCAACTCTGATTACTTTTCCACCTTCAATAACTGGTTTTGCGACAGAGACATCAATATTTTTTCCATCAACACTCAGGGGTTTTGTCGCAATGTCTGATGTTGCTTGGGAATATTGAGACCCTCTCTTAGTAACAACAAAATGAGAAATGGTATTTTCTTTAGCAATTCTTAAAACATTGCCAGATTCGTCAATAATAGTTTCTCCAGGTATGAATGTGCCATATACCATCTTGACATGTAAAGTGGTATAAGACGAATATGAAGAATCAGCAGCACCTTCTACTACAGCATATGCTTGACTGGTTTGACCAGTGATATATCTACCTGCTGTAAATCCTGCAGTTACTGGGGAATCTAAAGTTAATTTTGTAAAGAAAACTGGATTGAAATATTCAAGTTTAAAGATAGAATTGTATACTGCATCGCCCGCAGCATTTCTACCTTTGGAAAGAATTTTATCAGTTTGCTCATTAAATCCAGCCCCTCTGGAAAGCATTGAAATATTTTTTGGTTTGCAAATGCCAATTGTTGGAGAGATTAATTCGCTATAGTCAACAATTTCACCATATGGGAAAATTTTATTTCCTTGTGAAATTGGCACAGTAAGAATGATATTGCCAGAAGCTGCTTGTCCTGGATTTGTTGGAATTACATATTCAAAATATTTTGAAGATAATCCATTTGCTAATACGGTAGCGCCAGTTTCGTTGTAATCTGATGGAATAGCACCCGCAACAGTGATAGTATTGCCAGCGGTCAAACCGTGGTCAGTAACGGTAGTTACTTTTGCAATATATTCATTTACACCAGCATTAACTCGCACCTCATAATCCATGCTAGCCACTTGGACTTGAGTGCCACTTTGTTGGAAATAATAGTTTTGTGCTCGGAAAGCGCCATCATCCGTAGCATTTCCTGATGTCCTTGTAAACAGTTGTCTCCTTTTTACATCAGCTCCAGAAGAATTTCCTAGTGCTAGAGGAATAAAATCTAAATTGTCATATTCAATAAATTTCGATTCTAATTCTCTCTTAATACCCAATACTGTCAATTCTAGATAAATTTCACCACCAATATCATCTGGTCTGGTTAGTTGAGAGAATCCAATAACTTCCACATAATCAACAGCTGTGCCAGCTACAGTTTGCGCTAGGTCTGATACATACCACAATTTAGTGCCTAGAATGCCACTATAATCCGCTGCAGGAGACTTTGCCTTGAGGTAGATAGTCTTTACCCCATAATCATGAATTAAATTAGTTTTATTGGGAGACTTGAGAGCTTGTCCTCTTCTACCTAAAGTTTTTCTAGTGCCAGAATCGCCATTATATCCAAGATATCCGTCATTAAACAATCTAGACATATAGACTGTTGGATATGATGACAGTTGATTGCCTTCCGAATTTAAAGGGACTGTGCCATAAATGTTGGTTACATTGAAATATGGCGTGCCGTATGTTTTAATTTTGTTATTTTCTTTAACTAAAACATCTCTAGCTTTGTCAATTTCTAAAAATTTAGTTTCTTTATTAACTAACTCATAACCTCTGACATATGCTTTACCAGACCCAACACCAGCTACTAATTTTGCTTCCGAAACTTCTTGAGAATAAGATTTGGGACCAACAGTGCCATCAACTCTACTTGGATATAAACCTTGATTTCCCTTTCTCTGCCAGTATTCTCTTAATTCGATTGGGAAGTTATCTACAACATAATCACCAGACTCGTCATAAGTCCTTCTAGCTAGAGTTTCCTCTAAAATATTGTATTCTTTTTTATTAACTTTCTTCTGAATTACACCAAGTCTTAGAGTGAGTAACTCA
>CENO01112232.1_pt1 | contig 16105 bp, 14 predicted proteins | sample 530271 | NCBI WGS metagenome assembly CENO01 (sample SAMEA2619857, study PRJEB7988) | marine metagenome | biome: marine biome (ENVO:00000447); feature: surface water layer (ENVO:00002042); material: "saline water (ENVO:00002010), including plankton (ENVO:xxxxxxxx)" | depth 5 m | reverse complement strand
TAGTAGTCTGCACCCTCTTTTTTGTAGTCAATCATGAGAAAAGCTTCTTTTTCTATTTGCACAGGTATCTTCTCAACCGGAGTGACCACAAAGTATTTACCCTCCTCCCATTTGAGTAGTTTGGAAAAGAGTTGCACCATCTTCTTACGATTGATTTTGGATCCGTTGTAGAACCATTCTGCTTCACCATCTATGTAAAACTCTACACCCTCACAGAGTTTAGGGTTCCATTTTTCAACCGGATATTCGTCTAAAGCAAGGACAGTTTTTTCAAGATCTTTTATATTTACCATCTTTCAATGGTTTTAGTAAATAGTAGCAACCAGTCCATCTGATTAGTTACTCAAATATTTTATTTAATTTATTTAAGGAAGTTCTCCTAGACATACTTCCACCCTCTTCATTCAGTAGAAAATCATAAAATGACTCATGTTCGTCCAGCGATAGGCGCGGTAAAAAATTATAAAATTTGCTTCTAGGATCAAAATTACCACTTTCAGTATTGAGAGCTGCTACATAAAGATCATATATATGAATTCCATAGGCATGATTTAAGTTATCAAAATCACTATATGTAATTTGCCCTGACCATCCTTGCTCTAAAATCTCCACTCCTTTTAATCCATTTACGGCTATAAGTTTCCCATCTTCTGAAACTAGGGGTCCACCACTCATGCCACCTGAGATTGTACAATCATGAACAATTGAGTAATTGCTTGTTTCAATCAAACCTTCTTCATCTAATATCCCAGCATTCACCACACAAGAATCATAAAAAATATCTCTGTAGTCCTTATTGTTTCCTAAAACAAATGGAAATCCTACAGAATATACTTGTTGAAGTGGATGCCAAATACCCCCAATTTCTAGTACTTGGAAGTTTTCCGTTTCGTCAATTGACCCTTCTATTGCTATTACTGCTAAATCTAAATCTTCCCAATGAATAAAATCTTCATTACTTATAGGATATTCAAAGTTAGAATCAGGTGTATCAATTACTATAGTTAAAGAATCATCTAGATAATCATCTTCACAATCAGTTTCTAAGTATGCTTCTACAAGACAGAATCGTTCTAACACAACATGTGCATTAGTTAAAATGAAGTAAGTATCTCTATACTTATTGAGGACAATTCCACTTCCTCCAAATAAAACGTCCTTCGTGTATTCATTACCATAATTTTCCCAAATATTTATTCTTACAGTCGAGTTCCTTAATTTTTCTGATAATTCAAAAGTTCCTAGAGCAAGACTATTTTGTGAAAAAATTAAAAATGCCAAAACAATAAACTTTTTTCCAAATAACAAAAAAAATTTAATTAAGGACGCAGTAAAATTCATATATTCACTAATTTAAGTAATTCTTAACAATCCGTAATTATACCAATAAAATTTTGTTAATAGTTGCTCTTTACAGTGGCGTAAAAACTAGTCAATTTTTTTTGTGCTAGGAGCACCAAACATATAATCCCAATAGAATTCCTATGACAATTAATAGAGCAGATGACATTTTAGCAATAAGCTGTTGTGTTGCTACATTCAAAAAATTGCTTTTGCCAATATGTAGTGAGTAACTCAAAAAACAAAACCAAGCAGCAGTTGCTAAAAAGAAGTAGATAGAAATAGTTAATTGAAAATCAAAGCTCGTGCTAATTATTATCCCACTAAACAGTGAAACAAAGAAAATAAATGCTTTAACATTCAATAGATTTACAAGCAAACCTCCAGAAAAACTTTTCCAGAATTCTAATGGTATTTTGCCATCTTGATGCTCTTTACTTCCGTTCATTTTGTTAAGCAATCCACTCAAACCTATGTAGATTAAATAAACTGCACCGGTTGTTCCTATCACTGTGTAAAGACTAGGTATTTGCTTATAAAGAAAATCCAAGCCTATGATGGCAAAAATACACTGAAAAAATACTCCTAGACCAATACCTATTGAGGACACGATACTATTTGCTAAGCCTCTTTGGAAACTACTCTTAACTATATAAAAAAAATCTGGACCTGGTGAAATTACCGCTACAAGATGAGCAAAAGCTAACGTTAAGAATAGAGATATATTCATAAATAAATTGGTTCTCTTTCTAGTTTTATGCCGTAGGAAACATAGACTTTTTCTAAAAGATAATTTTCAACATATTTAACATCACTTGCAGTACATATTCCATTGTTAACAAGGATTAGGGCATGTTTATTTGACAGACCAATATTTCTAATTTGCAAGCCCTTCAACCCAAGCTCATCAAGGATTTCTCCTGCAGAAAGCTTTATTTTTCCCTCCCCCAGTTCATAACTTTTTAGTTCATGCAATCTAGTATTTTTATCAAAGTCTTCTTTGGTAATTACAGGATTCTTAAAGAAACTTCCCAAATTTGGAAAATCCTTGGGATCTGGAATCTTGTTATTTCTTATATTTCTAACAGCTTCTACAAGCTCTTTTTCATTTTTGAATGAAAGATCTTTAAGATCTTGATAATTAAGCTTAGGTTCGAATTTTTTTGATAATGAAAAATTAACTGAAACAATTAGTAAATTTGTAGATTTTTGGAAAATGCTCTTACGGTATCCAAATTCACACTCATGTCTGCTTAGTCTCAGCTCTTTATTTGTATTTAAGTCAAAGCACTCAACATATTCAATGAAATTTGCTATCTCTTCACCATAGGCACCAATATTTTGAACAGGAGATGCTCCAACTGTCCCTGGTATTCCGGCTAGGTTTCCTAACCCATATAACCCTTTGTTAACACAGAAATCTATTAAATCATCCCATATTACAGCTGCACCAACGCGTAGACTTACCCTATCACCTTGATCGGTTAATAAAAAATTGTTATCGGTTGACCGAATAACAATATTAGAAAAATGCTCCGGAAAAATTGCATTACTACCCGAACCAATAATTTGAATATTTTTTTTCTGTTTTTTTGCAAAATCAGTAATCTTTTTAAGATCATCAATTGAATCAAAATTAAAAAAATACTTTGCCTCAGACTTTAGCTGAAGCCCATTATCATTTGTTAAGATTTTTGTTTCAGGACTCAATTTTTTCAATGTGTGTTCTAAACTTTTCTAGATCTTCAGGAGTATCAATCCCCCAAGCATCATATTCGTCTACTTCAAGAACATGTATCGAAAGATCATTTTCAAGAGCGCGCAATTGTTCCAGTTTCTCTGATTTTTCTAGTTCAGTCTGTTCAGCTGCTGCAAACTTCTTTAAAAAACCAGCAGTGTAACCATAGACACCAATGTGATGGTAACATGTCCCCTCCTTTGTATTGGCAAGCATTCTAGATCTTGAAAAATATAGTGCTTTCCCCTTTCCATCAAAAACTACTTTGACTTTATTGGGATCATCTAAATCTTCTTCATCTGCAAGTTTTTTGCATAGAGTGACATATTCATAACTATTTGATGCCATAAATTTTGCAAGTTCATTAATTGAATTTATATCAATTAAAGGTTCATCTGCCTGAACATTTATGATCAAGGAATCTTCACTAATATTACTAGACTCTACGAATTCATGGATTCTGTCTGTACCAGACTCATGAGTTTCCTTGGACAGAAAACAGTCCCCTCCAAGGGATACAATCAAATCGTATATTTCAGTTGAATCAGTTGCAACGACCACCTTGCTTGCTGCACTTTCAAGACATCTTTTCCAAGTTCTTTCTATTATTGATTGTCCATTAATTTCCTTGAGAAGCTTTTTCTCAAGTCGTGTAGATTCAAGTCTTGCTGGAATAACAATTTGAAAACTTTTAATCATTTATTTTCTCCAATATGAGTTTAGTGATATTGGTATTGAGCTTAACCTTCATTCTTAAAAACCAGACATTTTTACCATTAAATTTTTCACCCATTCTAGCTGCATCTTTTTCAGTGGTAAGTAATGGCCTTTCAAAATCAAATGACAAATCTTTTTTACTGAAATAATGATGATCTGAAAAGGTCCTATAATCGAAGTTTATTTTTAGGTTATTTAAAGTCTTGAGAAATCTATTCGGATTCGCAATTCCTGATATAACATTTGCAGTTTTTCCAAAAGGATAATCCTCGATTGGATGTCTATCTCCAGTGTCTAAATTGACCCAGGCTTCAGGTTCCAATTCGAAAAAATTCTCTTTCCCTGGAGCTCTGCCACTATAGATGAAGAGGTCAACATTTTTAATCTTTGAAACGTTGTCTCTTAGAGGACCAGCTGGAAGGAAAAGTTGGTTTCCAAAATTCCTTTTTGCGTCTTCAACAATAATCTCAAAATCTCGTCTAAGCCCAGTATGCTGGAGCCCATCATCAGAAATAACGATATCGCAATCCGTAGACCTTTCTAAGAAGGATAATGCTCGTGCTCGATCTCTGTCTACAACAACATTAAAGCCTCTTTTGTAATGGAATATGGCTTCATCACCAACCTCTTTAGGCATAGTTTCATCATCGATCATCTTAGTTCCACTGTACCCACCTTTATAACCTCTCAGAATAATTCCAGGTTTATAGCCAACATTTTTAAGATCATATGCAATTTGACTCACCAATGGAGTTTTTCCATTCCCACCAACTGTTACATTACCCACAACAATTACAGGAATCTGATCTTTAGATGAAGTTTTTGATCTTAGAAATAAATTCTTAAGGCTACTCCCTAACCAGTAAACAAAACTTAAAGGTGTAAGAGCTATGTTTCTAAAACCAAGTTCGTTCCAAAAGCTCGGCTTTTCATTGATTATGGTAGGCACAAAATCATCTATTGGTTTTTCAGTTTCAACATCCTCAATAAAGTCAGGCTTACCCTGTAATGTATGATATAAGCCTTCCTCCTTGATTAACTCTTGATGAGTACCACTTTGAGTAATTTCACCATCTTCTAAAACACAAATTTTATCTGCTTTTTCAACTGTGCTAAGTCTGTGAGCTATCACAAAAGTTGTTTTATTTTTTGATGCCTTTTCTATTGCAGACTGAATTTCCTTTTCAGATTCATTATCTAGAGCTGATGTAGCTTCATCAAAAATTAAAATTGAAGATTTTTTTAAGAGAGCTCTGGCAATTGCAATCCTTTGTTTTTCTCCACCAGATAGCAAATCACCACCATCACCAATTACGGTATCAAAGCCATCATTTAGGTTCATTATAAATTCATAAGCATTTGCCTCTCTTGCAGCTTGAAAGATCGCTGTATCTGGCACATCATTCATTCCATAAGCTATATTGTTTTTAATAGAATCATTAAACAAGGTAGGGTCTTGTGAGACAAAGGAAATAGACTTTCTCAAGTCGCCAAGCTTTACTTTCTTAATATCATAACCATCAATTTTTATTCTTCCCTGGTAACCGTCATAAAATCGATTTAGTAAATTTACAATCGTTGATTTTCCACTTCCAGATTTTCCAACAAGAGCAATTGTTTCTCCTTTATTTACATTAATAGAAATATTTTTTAGAACTGGTTCACTATCTTCTGAATAAGAAAATGAAACATTTTCTATTGAAACTTCACCTTCTAGATCTTTATTGATTTCAAGCCCTTCATTATATTTTTCTGGAGCTTGATCGATTGCATAAAAAATATCTTCAGCTGCAGCAAGACCCCTTTGAATAACAGCATTTAAACTAGAAAGCTGTCTAATAGGTCTTGCCATAAGACCGGCAGCAGTAAAAAAAGCAACAAATGATTCTGAAGGTAGATTTAGCTCCTCCAAATTTGTAAGAGCTAAGTAACTCATTGCTGCTAATGCAAAAGCTACGAATACTTGTATTAAAGGTGTAGTTATATTACCTGTACTCTCCATTTTTAAATTTTGTTTTAGATTCTCATCATTTGCTCTTTCAAATCTATCTGCTTCTCCACTCTCATTCCCAAAGGATTTTATTTCTTTTGCTCCTGAGGCTATTTCATTACTTACTTGTGTAACTTGGCCCATAACATTCTGAATTTTGCGAGCTACTCTTCTAAGTCGTTTTCCTGCAACTGAAACTATTATTCCTATTAGCGGAGCAATTATTAGGATTACCAAAGTTAATTTCCAGCTCAGGTAAAGCAGGTAGACAAAAAGACCTAAAAGTAAAAATCCCTCTTTAGCAATAATCTTTAAAGCATTTGTAGCTGCTCCTGTGATCTGATTAGTTGTAAAAATAATTCTATTAACAATTTCACCCTTTGAGGCTTGATCAAAGAAGCTCATTGGTTGATAAAGTAGGCTATTAATTAAGTCTTTTCTTAAGTTATGGACAACTTTCAGCCCTACATTTGCCATGAAGTAATTACCCACATAGAAGCCAACCCCCCTAATGATTGCAATAAATCCAAGAAAAAGCGCTAAATTCAGGGGATTAAAAGAATTTGAACTAGTTTCGTTTATATAAGCAATTACTTGCTTTAACCACTCAACCGCTGAAATGTCTGCAGCAGCAAAGAGAAAGAATCCAAATATACTTAAGAAAAATAAACCCTTATGCTTAAAGGTATAGCTTATAAGCCTAGAATACAGAGATTTTTTCATAACTAAACAAGCCCTTCAATGCTTATTTCTAGCATTTTATCAGCCCTCTTTGCAAAAGCCATATCATGTGTGGCATAAATTACTAAAGAGTTATTCTTGCTTGCATAGTTAAGAATGAAATCTTGAATAATTAAACTATTAGATTGGTCTAAATTTCCAGTTGGCTCATCAAGAATAAGTATTTTTGGTTTTACAGCTAGAGCTCTGGCAATAGAAGCTCTTTGTTTCTCTCCGCCAGATATGTTGGAGGGAAACTTGTTTCTTATATGAGGAATTTCAAGATCCTCCAGTATTTTCTCAATTGAGCCATCATCATTTCCAAAACAGCTTGCTAAACAGTTTTCATAGACAGTTAAATTATCCAATAGATAATGAAATTGATAAGCAAAACCAAAAAGCTTCTTTCTTAGCGAGCTTGTAATCTCTGGCTTAGCTTGAAAAAGCTCTACACCATCCACAATAATTGAACCCTCATCAAAAGCATCTAAACCTGAAATAAGGTTTAGGAAAGTTGTTTTTCCTGAACCTGAGGGACCTACTATGCTATAAGAAGTAGAATTATCGAAATTGATAGACAAGTTCGTGAAAACCTCATGTTTGGACGATTTATCTCTGTAAGTTTTAGATATATTTTTTACTTTTATCATGCGTGATTAATTATGTTAATAGGGTTAGTATTAGCCGCTTTTCTTGCTGGAATTAAACCAAAAAGCATTAAAAGGATAAAAGTAAAAAAGTTAATAAGCAGAATCTGATCAAAATTTACAATTGAAGGAAAATAGTCTAAGTAGTAAACATCTAACATTGAGATATTAAAAGCACTAGATAAGAAAAGTAAGAATTCAGTTATGTTTGATGCAAATATATAACCGAGAATGTTACCAAGAATGATGCCAATCACTCCTACAGTGAAAATAAGCTGAAGAAAAATTCGCTGAATTTGATTTCTCGAGTAACCCATAGTCCTCAATATAGCAATTTCACGTTCATTAGTTTTAACCAAATTATTTATCGATATTAATAGACTAATTACGGCTACAAGAAGAATAAGAGACATTAATAAAGCGACCATAATTTTTTCAAGTTGTACAGCTCTAAATAAGCCACCATACTGTTGATCCCAGCTAGATAGGATTATGTAATTATCGCTCTCCAGATCTTTAACAATATTTTTACCAATTTCTCTTGCTTCTAAGACATTTTCTACTCTAATTTCAACACTTTCTCCATTTCTTGGTTTTATGAAGGCCTTGAAAAGCTCACTATCAATTAGTGCATAATTTTGGTCAACTTCTGACCCAACAGAAAAAATCCCAGAAACTTTAAAAGAAATTATTCTTGGAACACCTATTAACGGATTAGAGTCATTAATATTTAATAACTTTATGGAATCTCCAGGCCCAACGTTTAAATCATAGGCTAAGGCCTCACCAAGAATAATGTTTGAACCAAGTTTTAAATCACTAAGAGAACCTATAAGCATGTTTTCAGGGATTATTGAAATTTCAGAACCTTCAGAAGTGCCTTTTAAATTTATGCCCCTAGAGATTTCATTTTTGTTAATTACAATCTGAGCAGATAAATAGGGAGCTACATCGATAACTTCTTCATTTTGCTTCAATCTTGCAGCTACTTCTTCAAGATCATCAAAACCCCCATCTTTTTCCAATGTTACGTGTGGGATCACACCAAGAATTCTTTTCTGCAATTCATTTTCAAATCCATTCATTATTGAAAGAACAACAATTAAAACAGCAGTACCCATGCCTACTCCTAAAGTTGTAAGAATTGTCACGGAAGATAGTTTTTTACTACCCTTTCGAAAAAGATACCTGAAAGATATTTTGCTTAAAAAATTATTCAACTGAGCTTTTTCATTATCTTAGAAAAGATGCCAAAGGCTTTTCCTCTGGGTGGACGCATTACTGAAAGCACCGCATCTGATTTCGTCTGATAATAGATACCTCTTAAATTAGAGAAATTTAAGAACCCTTCATAACCAAAATAGTAGCCATACCCAGATTGGCCTACCCCTCCAAATGGAAGGTTTGATTGCATGAGGTGGAACATCGCATCATTAATTGTTACACCACCAGATCTGGTATTATTAATAATATAATCTTGTTCAGATTTTCTGTTTCCAAAGAAATATAAACCAAGAGGATGATCATGAGCATTAATATAATCAACTACTTCTGATAGGTCTTCATATAGCATTATTGGCAATAGAGGACCAAAAATTTCATTTTTCATTACTTCCATTGAATCGTCTACATTCAGCAAAACTTTTGTAGTCATTGTATCTTTTGGTTCTGAATCAAAAGCACCTAAATTTATTACCTCAGCACCTTTTGATTTTGCATCATCTATGTAGGATTTCATTCTATTAAAGTGGTGATTATTGACCATAGATGTATAGTCATTTTCATTTCCTTCTGGGTAAAAAGTTTTAAAAATTTCTTTTAACTCTTTAACAAATTCTTCTTCAAGACCTTTTTTAAGAAAAATATAATCTGGTGAAAGACATATTTGCCCAGCATTTAAAGTTTTAACAAACATAATTCTCTTTGCAGCAAGATTTAAATTTGCATCTTTAGCAATAATCGTAGGACTTTTTCCACCTAATTCCAGAGTTGTAGGCACAAGATTATTAGCAGTATTAGCTAAAACTTTCTTGGCAACATTATTGCTTCCTGTATAAAGAAGATGATCTAGAGGTAGTGCGGTAAATTCAGCTCCAACTTCTGGACCTCCAAGGAAAACTGCAAATTCTGATTTATCAAAATATTTCTCAACAGCCTCTTTAATTACTTCAGAAGTATTAGGCGTGAATTCTGATGGTTTTGCCATAACTCTATTCCCTGCAGCAAGAATTGAAGCTACAGGATAAAAAACCATACCAATTGGAAAGTTCCAGGGAGCAATAACACCAACGCTTCCAAGTGGCATCGGTTTCATAATTGTTTTTGCACCCATTAGGTCTGTTCCAAAAGATGAAGATCTTTTTGATGGTTTCATCCATTTTTTTAAATTCTTGAGCGTAAAATTAAAATTTCTGATACTTTGATCAATCTCTGAAGTCCTTATTTCTTGGTGAGATCTATTTTTATAATCTTGATTGAGCGCTTCAATGATTTTATCATCATGCGTTTCAATAAGGGCAATGCATCTTTTTAAGCTATCAACTCTTTGATCATATGTAGGAGGACCATGCCTTATAAACGCTTTTTTTTGAAGTTCTAATGTTTCTTTCATCATTGATTTCTTACCAATCCTTCTATACATTTTACCCAATTATCATTCGAATTGAGAGATGGTACATAATCTAGCTTTTGACCACCCTTTTCAATAAATAGTTCCTCATACTCAACTCCTATTTCAAATATTGTTTCCAAGCAATCACCAGTAAAAGATGGAGATACAACCAATATTTTCTTTGCACCTTCTTTAGCAAATTCTTCAATTACTTTATCTGCAAATGGTTCAACCCAATTTGAGCTTAGCCTAGATTGAAAAGCAGTGATTGTTTTTTTAGCATCAATGTCTAATTTATTTAGAAGGAGTTTTGTTGTCTCATAGCAAGTAGCTCTATAACAATGATGATTATCACCACTTACTCCATTTGTGCAATCTCTATCATCGCAGCGTCCTTCGCTATATGTGGCATCCAATTGACTCATTGGCAGACCATGATAGCTGAAGATAATCTTGTCATAAGAATCTAAATCAAATTTTAGAATATTCTCTTTGAATGCTTCTAGAAAATCATTATTGTCATAAAATTGACTAATTGTTTTTACAGATGGAATAACATTCCATTTAGATATTTTTTTTAGTGCATAATCTAAGAAAGATCCATTTGCTGCAGAAGAGTACTGTGGAAAGACAGGCATCAAGATAATCTCTTCATAACCCTTATTTTCGAAACTTGATAATTTTTCGTCAATTGAGGGATTCTTATATCGCATAGCGTACTCGACATCATAAGAGTCTTTTAATGCGTGCTTTACCTTATCAGTAAGATCCTCCATATGAAATTTCAATGGAGACCCTCTTTCAGTCCATAATTCTTTGTAGCTTTTAGATGATGAGAACGTTCTTGTAGGAACAATGATCAAATTAACAAGAAGAAATCTTAAAATAGAGGGCAACGAGCTAAGCACTCTACCATCTCCAAGAAATTGTCTCAGGTAGCTTGCAACATCAAACCATGAAGGACTATCAGGAGTACCCAGACTGATTAATAGAACTGCTTTTTTGTTCATGCTCATATATGTTATGTGATGCTAAAGTTTTTTGATACCAACAAGCTCTTTCACTTTTTTAATTAAGTGTTGAGTGTGATTTCTTACTTCTTTAGCGTTAGTTTGTAGAATCTCTTCTGTATCAGATTTTTTTGATTCTAATTCTAGATATTTGGCTCTAATTGGCTTAATCAAGTCATTTAAATCACTAAACACAATATTCTTTGCATCGCCCCAACCAATGCCATCTTCAAATTTATTCTTCATATCCTCTATTTGGTCATTGTTAGCAAAAGAGCTGTATATTGAGAAAAGAGTATTGTCTATCCAATCTTTTTTTTCTCCAGGCTCTTGGGAGTTTGTGACTATTGCCATAATTGATTTTTTTAAATCCTTTTCCGAAGAGAGAATAGGAACAATGTTGTTATAACTTTTTGACATCTTCCTGCCATCCGTGCCAAGAACAGTTTTTTCTTCATTTATTACAGCTTCTGGTATATTGAAAGCCTCTCCATATTTTTTATTGAATTTCTCAGCAATATCCCTTGCTATTTCTAGATGTTGTTTTTGATCTTTGCCTACAGGAACATGTGTAGCATTTGGAGCCAAAATATCGCAAGCCATTAATAATGGATAAGAAAAAAGACCCATAGAAACACCTTCATCAGTATCCTTTTTCCCACTTTCTTTATTTACATCTATAGCAGCTTTATATGCATGAGATCGATTAAGAAGACCTTTTTCAGTAACACAACTCAAAATCCATGCTAGTTCAGTTATTTCAGGCACATCAGACTGTCTATAGAAATACGTCTTTTGTGGGTCCAATCCAGATGCCATCCATGCTAAAGCAATACCATGTGTTAATTGATTTAAGTGCTCTGGATCTGAAACTTTTATAAGTGCATGTAAATCAGCAATAAATAAAAATGATTCACATTTTTCATCCAATAGCTCTAGAGAAGGTTTAATTGCTCCTATATAATTTCCTAAGTGAGGATAGCCACTTGGAGTTATACCTGTTAAAATCCGTTTCATTCAAATAGTATTTGTTTGAGATTATAAATAATATTCTGATAAATTTGTGGTAGAGAAAGCAATTAATCTAAATCAACAACTAAATGACATTGAGCAGATGTTTGCCTCTGGTCATATCAAAAAAGCGCAAAAGGACCTCAGAAAACTTAATTCTATGTTCACAAAAGGCAAACCTATACCATCAAAATTTAGACATAAATTTCAAAGACTTAATTTTACTGCCAAAGAATATGATGACTGGGCAGAATTTGCCACGTCAGATAAAAGAAGCGAATTAATTAATTCAGTTAATGCATTAATTAATCAGAGCCTGGAGCCAAGAAAGCTTGCAAATAAAATAAATTCATTTCAGAAACAATGGCAGAATCTTGATCAACATGGAAAAACGGCAAGTAAAGAAAAATGGGCTACTTTTAAAGAAGCATGTGAAAAAGCATGGGAACCTTGCAAGGATTATTTCACTCATCTAGAAGGTAAAAAGGAAGAAAATAAAGCTAAGAAAATAAGTTTACTCAAAGATATGGATAGTTTCCCTGCTGGCAAAACAGCAGAAAATATAACTGTAATTCAGATTGTTAATTTTCTAAAAGGGATTCATGATAAATGGAAATTATTTTCCCCTGTTCCTGATCAAGATTTTCAAGAGCTCAATAAAAGCTTTAAAGAATCTAGAAGCAAAATTAATCAACTATTAGGGGAAGTAGAAAAATTTAATAGAACTAAAAAAGAAGAGATCATAGCTGAAGTTATATCTTTAAGCATGGATGATATTGATGCATCAGTTACAAGAATTAGAGAGTTACAAGAAATATGGAGAACTTTAGGCCCTGCTGGGAAAAAACTTGATCCTCAAATTAATGAAAATTTTAAAACAAAATGCGATGAATTCCTAAAAGTAAAAGATAAAGAACTTGATGAATCAAGAGGAATAATGGAATCAATCATAAAAGACTTGAGAGATAAAGTTTTAGCTCCGGGAGAAGCAGAGCAAAAATTTAAGGAACTTGAAAATCTACAAGGCACAAACGAGGAGAAAAAGTTTAAAAAAGCCATCAAAGACTTTGCGGTCCTACAGAAAAACGAAAAAGCTCAAGAGAAACTTAAATCCTATCAAGAGCTTTTTGAAAAGCTGATTGAAAGCGGGTCAGCCAAAGTTACTAAGGAGTTAATACCAGAGTTTGTAAATGGGAAACCAAAAGAGCCCATGGATATAAATGAGGCTTCAATAAGATTTCAAATGTTTGCAGGCTTAGATCCAATCGGACCTAAGGAAATGGTTTCCAGAGTTAAATTTGAAGAATTAAAGAATAGATTCACAGAAAAATCTATTGATTTAAATGAAAAACTTAAAGAGCACTTCACTAATCTTGTTTACTCTAAAGGAATTCCAAATAAAAAAGAATCAGCAGAAGTTAAAAAAGCTATGATAAAGGCTTTGAAAAAAGTCGAAAGACTCCTTCCTTAGATCACGTAGATCACAATTTCTTTCCAATTTCATTGATAATATCAAGTGTTGCTTTATTTGCCTCCCTTAATTTAGTAACGGTAACAAAGCCATGAAATAAATTTTGATATTGGATATGGGAGACCTCGTTACCTTGGTCTTTAAGGTGTTTTGCATACTCAATGCCTTCATCGCTTAAGGGGTCAAATCCTGCAGTAAAAACAAGAGTTTTAGTATTAAATTCAGTTACATTTTTCTGTTTTAACAAATTGAATCTAGGATCAAAATCATTGTTTTCTTCATCTTTAAGTTGGTCCCAGAACCACCTCATAGCACCTTTAGTCAGAAGATAATTTTCTTCAAATAATTCCATCGACTCAAAGTTAAGAGTTGGACTTATCATTGGATATATAAGTATTTGAGAATTAGGCAAATCTTTTTTGGAAATATCTAAATGATTGACAAGAGAGGCAGCTAAATGAGCACCTGCACTATCTCCACATAAGATTATTTGTTTATGACCAAAACCATTTATTGTAAGCCATTTATAAGCTTCATTAGCATCATCTAAAGCATCTGGAAATTTATTTTCTGGCGCAAGACGATACTCTAAAGAATATATTTTCACACCTAATTCTGTAGAGATTTGAGATACAAAATTATGATGAGTATCAACACTTCCCAGAACATAGCCTCCTCCATGGAAGTAAAGGATAGCTTTATTTGATTTAACTTCAGCTGGAATGTATTCCTTTAAAAAAACATTGTCTTCATGATTTAAATAGATATTCTTTGTTGCAAACTTTTTTAGCGTTTTTTTGTTAATACTTATTTCTAACTTAGCTAGATTAGAATTCAATCTTTCGATCTTAGAAAAATTTTCCGTATCAACTTTATAGCCAAATACATCAATTAATTTAAGAAAAGCAGCTGACTGTCTGTCGAGGTAAGAATCTCTTATATGCTCCCTTTTTGGAAAATTTATGACTTTCAGAAACCAATTTGGCAGAATGAAGAATGTATTTAATATTAGATTTACGAAAAAATATTTCATACTCTTTAGCTTGCAATATTCAATTTGAATATAATAATATTCACTTTAAGTTAAACATATGCAAACATCCAATTTAATTGCTTACGCGGTACCTGTATTCACATTTATGATTTTATGTGAATTTCTTTATGGCTATTTAAGAAAAAGAAATAATTATCGTTTGAATGATACTGTCACTAGTATAGGTTTAGGCCTGATGAGCAGATACCCCACTCTTCTAAAATTTGGTGTTCAATTTCTTGTATATAAATTTATTTGGGAACAAAACTTTCATTTAGGAATTTTAGATTCATACAGTCCATTCGTTTGGGTAATTGCTTTTGTTTTATATGACATAAGTTATTATTGGATGCATAGGTGCAGCCATGAAATCAAATTTTTATGGGCCACCCATGTTGTCCATCATCATGGTGAAGAATTTAACCTTTCTACAGCACTGCGCCAAACCAGCACTGATTTCCTATTTAAGTGGATTTTTTACACACCAATTTTATTTTTAGGTATTCCACCGGAGATATTCGTTACAGTAGCAGGAATAAACTTAATCTATCAATTTTGGGTTCATACAGAGCATATAGGCAGACTAGGAATCTTAGACTACATATTTGTAACACCATCAAATCACAGAATTCATCATGCACAAAATAAAGAATACATTGATGCTAACTATGGTGGAGTTTTTATACTTTGGGACAGGCTTTTCGGCACTTTTATAGATGAAAGAAGCGATCTTAAGCCAATCTACGGAACATCTAAACCGCTCAAGTCCTGGAATCCACTATGGGCTAATTTAGAGGTATGGGTTCAGATCTTTAAAGATACATGGCGAACAAAAAAATGGTCTGATAAGCTGAAAGTATGGACTTCCCCACCTGGATGGAGACCAGCTGATGTATCAGAAAAATATCCAATAGAAAAAAATAATTTAGATAATTTCCACAAATACGATACCAAGACAAACTTATTTTCCAAGTTGTTTGGTTTTGGTCAGTTAGTATTCGTAAGCATCTATACTCAGGCAGTCCTATTTAGTCCAGATAGCATTTCCTATTTAGATAAGTTTTTAATTGGCTTTAACATCATGACTACTTTAGTATTTGCATCAATCATTTATGAAAATAAATTCTTTGGCTATCACCTTGAGTTTCTAAGAGCTTTAATAGTATTGCTATTAGTCTATTTAGGTAATTTTAATTTTGTTCAGGAGCTAGTTCTTGGGCATGCAATAATTGCTGCAATTTTATCTGGGTTTGCAATACTAACCAGAAAAACAGAAGACACTAACGAAGCTCACGAGGCATCTTAAAGAAATCAAGCCTACAACTTTCCGCTCTAATATCTTTCCATTCACCTTCATAATCTAAAGCTGCTAGTCCGCATGTTGGATATTTTGGAAGAAAACCACCGCTAAGAAATTCAGTGATTTCATGCATAGATGGATTGTGACCAACTATCATGATTGTATTTACATCCTCAAATAATATTTCAATAACACCTAAAATATCCTCTAGATGCGCATGATAAAGAGATTTTTCATATTCAATTCTTGGAATGTTATTAGAAAAAAAATGATCCATTGTTTCTTTAGTTCTTTTTGATGGGCTTGAAATCACAGCGTCAAGATTAATTTTTTTTGCTTTAAAATAATTACCCATTAATTCAGCATCTTGAATTCCTCTTGTAGAAAGAGGCCTATCAAAATCTTTCAATGAGAAATCAGCCCAACTTGATTTTGCATGTCTAAGAAAGAATATTTTTTTCATTTTAATATTATATTAATAGTAATTTATCTTGATATTATACAAATTAGATTATG
>CENO01113857.1_pt1 | contig 16318 bp, 13 predicted proteins | sample 530271 | NCBI WGS metagenome assembly CENO01 (sample SAMEA2619857, study PRJEB7988) | marine metagenome | biome: marine biome (ENVO:00000447); feature: surface water layer (ENVO:00002042); material: "saline water (ENVO:00002010), including plankton (ENVO:xxxxxxxx)" | depth 5 m | reverse complement strand
ATTAGCTAAAGTTTACATGGCTAAAGCTACGAACACTGACATACAAACAATGGGTGGTGCAATGGACTATTGGGGTCTTGCATACAATGAAGCAATTAAGGTTTACAACAGTGGAGAATATTCACTTGTTGCCGATTTTGGAAGTTTATTTACAGTTCAAGGTGAAAATTCAACAGAGTCTATATTTGAATTGCAAATTGCTCAAGATGCTGCAAATTCTCAAATTGGAAGAAACTTTACACCATGGAAATATAAAGCTGGTATGCACTTCGGTTGGTTCCAAGTGACTGCTTTCCAACATGATAAGCATGTTGCTGCTTATGGTGGAGGTCAGACTTGGACTGGACCAACTTTGATTTCTAGTTTTCCTGACAAGAGGTATAACGCTACTTATCTGCATCAATATTATAGAGCTGATAGAACTCCTCCAGCAGGTAACATCAGAAACTATCCATCTGCGCCTTGGAGAGGTGGTATGGGAAGTTCTCATCCATATTTGTTTAAGTGGGTTGAAAAAGATAGAACTCATAGCAACCAATACAATAGTCAAAATGTTGTAGCAATGAGATATGCGGAATTATTACTAATGCTTGCTGAGATATCTAATGAGCTGGGTAATGGTCAGGAAATGACTTTTCTAACACCAGTTTTAACAAGAGCAGGTTTAACTCCTAGGGCTGAATATTCTCAAGGTCAAAGTTCATTCAGAGATGCTATTATGGAAGAGTATCAGTTTGAATTAATTGGAGAGGGCGAAGATTCGTTCCATAATAAAAGACGTGGTTATCAATATTTCTTAGATCATACAGTTTTACCTCATAACAATTCTTTCGGTAAAAAAGTATTGATTGGTTCTCAGAAATATCAAGCGAATCGTGAGGTTAAGTTCTCGACAAATGAGGCTGAAATCATGAAACTTCAGATCCCTCTAAGTGAAATTAATACTAATGAATTAATTAATTAATTATGAAAAAGACAATTTTATTTATCTTTTTGATTATCCCGGTTTTTGTATTTGCTCAAGAGCCAACTAAAAATCAGATTAAGAATGCTGAGAAAATTACAAACTATGTTGCTGAAAAGCATTCTCTAAGTAAAAAAGATAAAAAGATTTTTTACGATGCAACCTTAAATCAAATTGTTACCAACGCCGCTGAAATTAAGAGGCAGGGCATTACTGACTCTGAGGCTAAAAAAGTAGTTTACAGAAAAGGTTACAATAATATTAAAGAAACTTTATCCAAAAAGTTTGGTAACCAAAAAGCTGTTGCTCTTTTAAAGTCTGGTAATGAGGCTCGAAGGCAATAATTGATTTATAGCTTTAGAAAAAAGGAGGATTTTTCCTCCTTTTTTTTTAAACTAGCCTTATATTTAATTAAAATACCTAACGTATGAGTAAAAATTTACTAAATCTTAAACACTCAATATTCATTTTGATATCATTTTTCGTATGTACGACCTTGGTCTCTCAAAAGAAACAAAATATTTTGTTTATTGGTGTTGATGACATGCGGCCGCTCATCAATTCATATGGATATCCTCAAATGAAAACACCAAATCTTGATAAACTTGCGTCAGAAGGTGTTCAATTCAATCAAGCATACACCAATATCGCTGTATGTGGTGCTAGTAGAGCCAGTATTTTAACTGGTGTTAGAGGAAGTAAATCAAGGTTTGTTAAGTATTATTCCAGAGCTGATGAAGATTTACCCAAAGCCATTACATTAGCAAAACTTTTCAAGCAGAATGGTTACACAACTGGATCAATCGGAAAAATTTATCATGAGTGGAGAGATAATTTTGATGAGTGGGATATTTACAGAAATTTTAGGGAGCAAAGGGATTATCAAAGTAAAAAAACTCTCAGAATGATTGAAAAGAGAGAGGAAAGGAACCCCAACAATCCTAATAATTTCATTGGTCCTGCGTGGGAGTATGCTGATGTGGAGGACGATGCTTATACTGACGGTAAATTGACGGATTTTGCTATAAAAACACTTGGAGATTTTAAGGACTCTAAGAAACCTTTCTTTCTTGCAGTAGGTTATGTTTCTCCTCACTTACCTTTTATTCAACCAAAGAAATATGGAGAAATGTACGATGATAGTGATTTGACTATCTCCAGGGAAAAAACTATTCCCAAAAATGCACACAATAGGGCTTTTCATAACTGGGAAGAATTAAGGAATGGATATTTGGATATGCCGAAAAAAGGACCTGTATCACCTAATATTGAAAAAGAATTAATAAAAAGTTATTATGCAAGCGTTAGTTATTTGGATGCATTAGTGGGTAAATTAATCAAATCTTTGGATGATTTAGGTCTTAGAGATAACACAACTATAGTTTTTTGGAGCGATCATGGCTTCTTCTTGGGAGAACATGGTTTTTGGTGTAAGCACCATACATTTCAAGAGGCAATTCATGTTCCGTTAATTATTTCAGCTCCGAATATGACAAAAAATGAAAAAACAGATGCGTTAGTTGAATATGTCGACATCTATCCCACTTTAAGTGAATTAGCTGGTATAGAGGCCCCAGATTACATTCATGGCGAGAGCCTTGTACCTATTTTGAAAAACCCATCCCAAAAATTTAAATCTGAAATATATAGCAGATATCAAATGAGAGAGGTTGTTCAAGATTTAGATTATTCATACCACGAGATAATTGCTTACGATAAATATTTTAAAGACAGAAATGGAAATAATACACCATCTCCAGATTCTAATGAAAGGGTTGTAGCTAAAATGTTATTTGACATGAGAACCGATAAACTACAATCTATCGATATTTCGAATGAACCGAGGTATAAAGAAGTTGTAGAAAAATATTCAAAGAAGCTTCTTAATATGAGAAAAATTACCAATAAACCAATTCTTATTAAATGAAAAAAATAATTCTTATAATATTTCTAACTACTAGTTTTAGTTTTGCACAAAAAAAATTTCTTAATGATCCATTAGTCACTGAAATTTTTACAGCTGACCCATCTGCGCATATTTTTAATGGAAAAATATATGTATATCCATCGCACGATATTGTAGTTGAGAATCCACCTGTTGATGATTGTGGTGGAAAGTATGCAATGAGAGATTACAGAGTGTTATCAATGAATTATATTGGAGGACCGGTTACAATCCATGATGTTGCGCTTGACTTAGATGATGTGCCATGGGCAAAGCGACAATTTTGGGCCCCTGATGCTGCAGAAAAAGATGGCAAGTTTTATCTGTATTTTCCTACAAAGGATAAAGATGATGTTTTTAAAATAGGTGCTGCTGTTTCAGATAAACCAGAAGGTCCTTTCAAAGCAGAGAATAATCCTATCGAAGGAAGTTATAGCATGGATCCAAGTGTTTTTAAAGATGATGACGGGTCATATTACATGTATTTTGGAGGTATTTGGGGAGGACAATTACAAAGATGGAGTGAGGACAACCAATACACCCCGGGAGAGTGTGGTAATGAACTTCAGGACAGTGGCATTCCAGACGGTCCAGCAATATCACCAAGAATAGCAAAAATGTCAAATGATATGATCAGTTTTGCTGAAGATCCAAAACCCGTAAGAATTATTGATAAAAATGGCAATCCTATACTTACTAAGGATCATGCAAGAAGATTTTTTGAAGCTGCTTGGGTTCATAAAAAAGATGGAGTTTATTATTTAAGTTATAGCACTGGAAATACTCATTTAATTGTTTATGCCACAAGCGATAATCCTTATGGACCATTTGTTTATCAAGGTATTATTAACAACCCTGTTGATGGTTGGACAAACCACCATTCAACCTTAAAAGTTGGTGATCAATGGTATTTGTTTTATCATGACACCCAAATTTCTGGAAAGGACCATTTGAGAAATGTCAAATTTACAGAGATGTACCATAACAAGGATGGTTCTATTCAGGAAATTTTTCCTCTTAAGAATTAAATTTTAAAATGTATAATATTGGATACGATTTAGGAAGCTCATCTCTTAAAATAGCTTTAACTAAATCCGAATCTGGTGAAAAAGTAAAACTTATTCAAGAGCCTAGCTCTGAGATGAGTATTATCTCAAAAAAGAATGGATGGGCAGAGCAGGACCCAAATTATTGGTGGGAATTAATTTGTATTGGCACAAAAAGAATCATAGCTGAGTCTGGAATCAGAAATAATCAAATTACTGGAATTGGTATTTCGTATCAAATGCACGGACTAGTAATTGTTGATGAAGATGGAAATTGTTTACGCAATTCAATAATATGGTGTGATGGTAGAGCTGTTGAAATTGGGAATAAAGCATTTAAAGAAATTGGGGAGGAAAAATGTTGCTCTAACTTATTAAATTCACCTGGGAACTTTACTGCATCAAAACTTGCGTGGGTAAAAAATAATGAACCCGAAATATATGACAGGATATATAAATTTATGTTACCTGGAGATTTCCTTAATTTTAAATTAACTGGTGAGGTTAACTCGACTGTTACAGGATTATCTGAGGGCATGTTTTGGGATTTTAAAGAAAATTGTACAGCAGATTGGTTATTAAACTATTACCAAATTGACTCATCACTTACGCCAAATATTGTTGAAAACTTTAAAGACCAAGGATATGTAACAAAATTAGCATCTGAAAAAACAGGCTTACCTATCGGTATTCCTGTAAAGTATAGATCTGGCGATCAACCAAATAATGCTGTAGCATTAAATGTTTTAAATGTTGGAGAGGTTGCAGCTACAGGTGGAACATCAGGGGTTTTGTATGCACTAACAGATCAATTAAAGTCAAAAGAATCACTCAGAATTAACAATTTTGCCCATGTAAATTACTCAGAACACAACAAAATTGTGGGTAAATTGTTATGCATCAACGGAGCAGGTATACAGTACAAATGGATTAAAAATTTGATCGGTTCTAGCTCTTACAATAAGATGAATGAAAGAGCAGGGAAAGTTAATATCGGTTCTAACAATTTACTTACATATCCGTTTGGTAATGGAGCTGAAAGAATTTTTGAAAATAAAGATATCGGTACTCATATTAAAAATCTTAATTTAAATATTCATAATTCAAATCATATCTGTAGATCAAGTTTGGAGGGTATTGCTTTTTCCTTTGTTTATGGAATGGAAATCTTAATGAATGATAATTTTCAACCTAAATTACTCAGGTCGGGAAATGATAATCTTTTTAGATCCGAAATTTTTTCAAATACTATTTCTACACTGCTTGAAAAAGAAATTGAAATTCATGATGTGACTGGCGCTTACGGTGCTGCAAGGGTTGCCAGCTTAGATCAAAATAATTTTGAATCATTTTCAAAAAATATCTCTAATAATGACTATATTAAGAGCTATGTACCCTCTCAAAAAAAGCAACAATATAGAGATGCTTATGAAACGTGGAAAATTAACTTAAAAAAACTAATTGATAAATAATTATGGCATTAATAGGTGACAAAGAATTTTTTAAAGGTGTAGGTAAAATTAATTATGAAGGTCCAGATTCAGACAACCCTTTGGCATTCAAATATTACAATCCAGAATTAGTTGTAGCAGGGAAAACCTTAAGAGAACATTTTAAATTTGCTGTTGCATATTGGCATTCTTTCTGTGGAGTGGGAGCAGATCCTTTTGGGGCTGGAACCCAAATCTTTCCTTGGGATCAATCGAAAGACCCTTTACAAGCTGCAAAAGACAAAGCTGATGCAGCATTTGAGTTTATTTCAAAGATGGGGTTTGATTATTTTTGTTTTCACGATTATGATTTAATTCAAGAGGCAGATACATTGTCAGAATCCGAGGAGAGATTAAATTTTATTACCGATTATATTAAAGAGAAAAAGAAAAATTCAGGAATAAAACTACTTTGGGGAACTGCCAATTGTTTTTCAAACCCACATTATATGAATGGTGCTGCTACCAACCCTGATTTTGATGTTGTTGCAAGAGCAGGAGCACAAGTTAAATTAGCTCTGGATGCTACTATTGCATTAGATGGTGAAAATTATGTTTTTTGGGGAGGTCGCGAAGGATATATGTCATTGTTAAATACAGACATGGGCAGGGAATTAGATCATATGGCTCAATTTTTAAAAATGTGTCGTGATTATGCTAGATCTAAAGGATTTAAAGGTACTTTTTTCATTGAACCTAAGCCTATGGAACCATCTAAACATCAATATGATTTTGATACTGCAACATCAATTGGTTTTTTAAAAGAGTATGGTTTAGAAAAAGATTTTAAAATTAATATTGAGGTTAACCATGCTACTTTAGCTCAACATACATTTCAACATGAATTAACAGTTGCAGCTAAATCTGGAATGCTTGGAAGTATAGATGCTAACAGAGGTGACTATCAAAATGGTTGGGATACAGATCAGTTTCCAATAAATATTCAAGAAACCACCGAGGCTATGCTTGTTTTTTTAAAGGCGGGAGGTCTCAAAGGTGGTGGTGTAAACTTTGATGCTAAACTGCGTAGAAATTCTACAGACCTGGAAGATTTATTTATTGCCCACATTGGAGGAGCAGATACTTTTGCTAGAGCTTTAATTATAGCAGATAACTTACTAAAAAATTCACCACTTCCTGAGATGTTAAGAACTAGATATAAAAGCTTTGATATAGGTAAAGGAAAAAGTTTCGAGGATGGTAAGTTAGTTTTGGAAGATTTATATGAACTGGCTAAAGAAAATGGTAAGTTAAAACTTACTAGTGCAAAGCAAGAATTAATTGAAAACATATTGTTTAACTACATAAAATAAATATTAATGGAAGAGACTAAAACAATTTTCGAAAGCCTTGACTGGGTAGTCTTGGGTTTATATTTCGCAATTTTAGTTGGTGTTGCTGTTTGGGTCGCACTACAAAAAAATAAAAATACAGAGGACTATTTTCTGGCTGGAAGAAATGTTGGTTGGTTTGTAATAGGTGCATCTATTTTTGCCTCCAATATAGGCTCCGAGCATGTAGTTGGCCTTGCCGGTACTGGTTTTTCCTCAGGGACACCACTTGCTCACTACGAATTACATGCTTGGATAGTTCTGTTGCTAGGATGGCTTTTTCTCCCATTTTACATAAGGAGTGGTGCTTTTACAATGCCAGAATTCCTTGAAAAAAGATTTGACAGTAGGTCTAGATGGTTTTTATCTGTATTTTCACTTTTTGCATATGTTTTAACCAAGGTATCTGTCACGATATATGCTGGTGGTATCGTTGTTTCAGAGTTATTAAACATAGATTTTTGGGTTGGTGCAATTGGTATTGTCATTTTTACAGGAGCGTATACCATTTTGGGAGGCTTGAGAGCTGTTGTATATACTGAAACATTACAAACTGTAGTTCTTATTATGGGCTCTGTTATTATTACCTATCTAGGATTTCAAGAAGTTGGTGGATGGACTCAATTAACTGAAACCGTAACTCAGGTTAGCCCTGAACACTTCAATATGTGGAGACCATGGGATGATCCTGATTTTCCATGGGCTGGACTATTGTTTGGTGGTACTATTGTTGGAATCTGGTATTGGTGTACTGACCAATATATAGTTCAAAGAACCTTAGCTGCCAACAATATTACTATTGGTAGGAGAGGGGCAATTTTTGGAGCTTACTTAAAACTACTCCCAATTTTGATTTTTTTAGTTCCAGGTATCATTGCTTTTGCACTAACAATTCAAAACCCTGAAGTTTTTAATGTTATGGACGTAAATGGTGTTCAGAAGGCTGATAGGGCCTTTCCAATGCTTGTTACTACCTTATTACCTGTTGGACTAAAAGGTTTAGTAGCAGGTGGTTTGATGGCTGCATTAATGAGTTCTTTGGCATCTGTATTTAACTCATGCTCAACGATATTTACAATCGATATTTATAAAAAAATTAGCCCAAATAAATCAGAAAAATTTTTAGTAAATGTTGGAAAAGTAGCAACTGTTGTTATTGTTGGTCTTGGTATTTTGTGGATTCCAATTATGGAAAAAATTGGTGGCGGAGTTATGTATCAGTATTTACAAAATGTTCAAGCTTATATAGCACCACCAGTTACAACAGTGTTTTTACTCGGTATAATTTGGAAAAGAGTTAATGCTCAAGCTTCAATTGTAACACTATTTGCTGGATTGTTTTTATTAATCCTCAGACTCGGTTCCGAAATTTATTATCAACCTGAGATTGCCTCTGGATCCGAAGTTGAAGGGTTTTTATTTTTATTCGCCACTATTAACTTTTCTTACATGGCAATTTGGATGTTTGCTTTTTCAGTAGCATTATGTATAACAGTTACCTTGATGACAGCAGAACCTGATTACGAGAGAATAAAAGGTCTATCTTTTGGAACGATCCCAGCGCATTTAAAAATTAATAAACAAAAGGATTATTCGAATATTGATATTGTACTTTCATTCGTTTTAGTTCTGATAGTTATAGGAATATGTATATTTTTCTCACCTATAGTGTTCTGAATTTGCGTGTAATAGTTTTTATATTGTTAAGTAATCTAATTTTTACTCAAACTAAAAATTCGATTAAAAATATTTTAGTTGATAAAGAATACGATTCTAAATCTTTTTTTGTTGGAGCTACAATTGGACACGGTGATCTTTTGAGACCCAATATTACTCAACTTTTTTTGAGTGAATTTACATACTTGACCCCTGCAAATTCATTTAAACAAACAGCAATACACCCTAGACCCGGTGTTTGGAATTGGAAAAAATATGATGATTTTATAGATTTTGCAGAAAAAAATAATTTAACACTTAGGGTTCATGGACCTGTAAGTCCACAAGCATCGAAGTGGGCCAAAAATGATAATAGAACCAAGGAAGAGTTACTTAAAAATATGGAAGAATTTTTTACAGAGCTATGTATAAGATTAAATGATGAAAAAACTGTGAAATGGATGGATGTTGTAAATGAAACCGTACTTAGGAATGGTGAGTGGTTCAAGGAAAAACCGGGTGATTCTAGTTGGGAAAATCCATGGACTCAAATTGGTTTGAATGATGATGGTTTTCCAATCTACATTGTAAAAGCTTTCGAAATAGCTAATAAATATGCACCAAATGTAAAGTTGGTGTATAATCATAATGGTGGAATGGAGAGAAAAATGTGGGAAAAAGTACTTGAAACAATCACATATTTAAAAAATCTGGGATTAAGAGTAGATGGAGTTGGATGGCAGGCCCACTTACGTGATAAAAATGGTGTGGGTTTGGTTAAGGAGGACTTGAATTATTTATCATACTTAATAGATTGGACACATGCCAATTCAATGGAATTCCATGTTACCGAACTTAATTATTGGTTAAATAATGAAAATCCAAAATCTATATCAGTTCAAAAAAGACAGGTTATTTCATATAATAATGTAGTTAACACATTAATATCAAAAAAAAATAATGGTGTTGTTACTCTAAATATTTGGGGTTTGTTCGATCGAAAAGGACCTGGTGATTACCCTAAAAATATTCTTAGTCTATATGATCAAAATGGTAATCCTAAACAATCTTTATATGCTATAAAAAAATCGCTTATCAATGAGAGTACTAGCTTAATTTTTGAAAAATAATGATGAAAAAAGAATTTTTTTTAGTGATTTTAATTTTTTTCCTGTCATGCTCTAGTTCGAGTGATGATAATTCGGATATTAATAGTGATAAACAAAACAGACCCCCTACAGTTCAAAGTTTAACAGTCACTAGTGACGGTTCACCAATAAGCATAGTTTTGCAAGGCTCAGATCCTGACAATGATGATTTAACATACTCAATTGTTACAAATCCAACCAAGGGTTCAATTGATTTGTCATCGAACAATGCCACATACACGCCTTCTACTAACGCTTATGATTCTGACTCATTCACCTACAAAGCAAATGATGGAGAGTTTGATAGTAACATTGCTACTGTCTATATCACTTTGCCAAACGCTCCTGTAGTTGAAGAACCAAGCTTCAAACAACTTGTCAGTGAAAATTATGATAAAAGTAAATTTGCTTTTGGTGCAACACTAAATTATTATCAACTAGATTCTAATGTTGAAGAACTTTTTCTATCAGAGTTTGATTACACAACACCTGAAAATTCATTTAAACAATCAATAGTACACCCAGAGCCTGGAGTTTGGAAGTGGGACAGGGTTGAAGCATTCATAAATTTCTCCAATGCAAATAATATTAAAATGAGAGTACATGGTCCAATTGGTCCTCAGTCTTCTACTTGGGCAAAAACTGATTCAAGAACACCTGAGGAATTATCTGAGGTTTATGAGGAATTTTTGACTGAACTGTGTAAGAAGATTAATGGAAACAGTAACATTTTATGGATGGATGTAGTGAATGAAACTATAGATTCCAACGGAAATTGGACAGATAAAAGGAATGGAACCAATCAATGGGAAAATCCATGGACACAGATTGGTAAAAATGATGATGGTATACCACTTTATATCATAAAAGCTTTTGAAATTGCCCAGCAACATGCTCCAGATGTTAGTTTAGTTTTTAATCAACATGCTGGAATGCAACCTGCTATGTGGAACAAAGTCAAAGAAACTATTTTATATTTAAAAAATAAAGGTCTCAGAATAGATGGTTTAGGATGGCAAGGCCATCTGAGGGATAATGTTGTTTTATCTTTGAACCAATCTAAGTTAAATTATCTTTTATCAATAATTGATTGGGCTCATGATAATGATTTAGATTTTCACATTACTGAAATTGATTATCGAATGACGAGTGACCCACCAAACAGTAATGAGTACAATCGACATGCAAATGGTTATACGAATATATTAAAGGCAATTATTGCAAAGAGAAATAATGGTGTTGTAACGTATAATACATGGGGAGTATACGATAAGAATGGACCTGAAAATCATGAGTATAAATACATCTACGATTCCAATTTGAATCCAAAAAAGGCGGTAGAATTACTAAAAAAGGCACTAAAAAATAAAGAGACTGATTTTACGTATTTAGACTGATCTTTTTAGAGTAATTGACGTTATTTCAGGCCATATTCCAACCCTTCCGGGAAAGGCAAGTACCCCAAAACCTCTATTTACATTTAGGTATCTTCCTCGATGAGTGTATAAGCCTGCCCAGTATTTGTATACCCATTGAACAGGACTCCACTTAATAATCCCTGGGATTTCAATTCCAAATTGCATACCGTGCGTATGACCAGAAAGTGTTAAATCAAATTTTTTCGGGTGATCCTTCAAAACTCTTTCCCAATGTGTTGGATCATGAGACAAAACAATTTTAAAATCCTTATCAGAAATATTTTTAATAGACTTGTCGATATCACCCAATTGATTAAATCTTGCACCCCAATTTTCTACTCCAATAATGGCTATTTTTTCATCACCCCTAACAATATGTTTGTTTTCATTCATTAATAACCTAAAACCTATTTTTTTTTGTATTTCTAATAGATTTTTAAAGTTTTCCTCTTTTTCAATTTTATTAGACCATCGTTGGTAATCACCATAATCGTGATTTCCTAGAACCGATATCATATCGTCTTTCGCTTTTAATTTTGAAAAAGATTTAACCCATGGTTTAACCTCCTCGTAGCGATTATTGACAAAATCCCCAGTAAATAGAATTAAATCAGCATTTTCATCATTAATCATTTTAATTGCCTTATCAACCATATGTTTATTTTCTAAACTTCCGCAGTGAAAGTCTGAAAGTTGAATAAGTTTATAACCATCAAATTTCTTTGGTAAATTTTTAAAGTGTATAATATGGTTAATTATTCTGTATCGGTATTTACCAAAAAAAATTCCATCAAACCCAATTGGAAGTGTCAGTGAAGAAAAAATTAAGCTTAATTTACTTATTAATGCACGTCGCTTTAAATTAACTCTTGATTTTTTAATGATTTTACTTTTTACATGACTAAAAAGACGAAATAGGTCTTCTATTATAATGATAGGTAATGATATTGTTTTAGCTATCAAGAATAGAAAAATTATTGTTAAATAATAAGAAAAAACTCTCGAGCTGGAGCTAATTTCAAACGAAAAAGAATATATAATGAAAAATAGATATAATGAAAAAAAAGTAAAAATATAAATTAGTCTAGATTTTCTATTTAATACATTTTTAATCCCTATATAGAAATAGAATTCAATAAAAAATATTATAAAAAAGAAAATAATTAATGAAATTATCAAAATAATTTATTGGTTTAAACCTTGTAATTTATTTATAACTATAAATGATGACCTTTACGATGAATATTGCTAAATTAACATTTCTATGCGATTAATCGAAATTAACAAAATTGCAGAAGCAGCAGAAAAGATTTCAGCTTTAGTTAGGACAACAGAGTGTCAAAAATCAAATTACTTCTCAAAGCTATTTGACTCAAATATTTTTTACAAAAGAGAAGATAAACAAACTGTAAAATCATTTAAAATTAGAGGTGCCCACAATAAAATTTTATCACTTGATAACTCTGATTTAAAATACGGATTGGTTTGTGCAAGTGCTGGAAATCATGCTCAAGGTTTTGCATTATCATGTAGTACTTTAAAATACAATGGAACTGTTTTTATGCCTGAAACAACTCCAAAACTCAAAATTGAACGTGTCAAATATTTTGGAAAAAACTTTATTGAAATCAATTTGCATGGAAAAAGCTTTGCCGATGCATATTACGAGGCTGAGTTGTATTGTAAAAACTATAACAAGACTTTTGTTCATCCATATAATGATTTAAAAATCATTGAGGGACAAGCAACATTATTTTTGGAGATGATAAATCAAATAGATTTTAAAATAGATTATTTATTTGTTCCAATTGGTGGAGGTGGATTATTATCAGGAGCAATTAATGTTTTTAAACAATTATCAAAATCAACTGTAATAGTTGGTGTTCAAGTAAGGGGTGCTCCTGCTATGAAAAAATCAATTGAACAGAGTAAATTAATACATTTAGATAATGTTGATAATTTTGTTGATGGTGCAGTTGTGAAAGAGGTTGGTGAAATAACTTACAATTTCTGTAAAAAATATTTAGATGAAATTGTAGTTGTCGACGAAGGAGAAATATGTTACAACATGATGTCTCTTTTAAAAAACGAGAAAATTAATGCAGAGCCTGCAGGGGCAATGTCGGTTGCTGCTCTACGAAAACTTAAAAATAAAATTAAAAACAAAAATGTAATGTGTATTATTTGCGGAGGTAATAATGACCCCATGAGACAAACAGAGATAGCTGAAAGAGCAAATAAGTGGAAGTTTAAGGTTAAAATATGAAAATACTTAATTTAAAACTCCAAATTTTAGACCTGCTTCCTTTAATAATTTCAGTGCCTTGTCCATCTCAATTTTGGTATGTGCAGAAGATATTTGTATTCTAATTCTTGATAAACCTTTTGGCACTACGGGGTATGAAAAGCTGACTACATAAATGTCATTTTCATATAAATAATCGGCAATTTTCTTTGCCTTAATGTCATCGTAAATCATTATTGGTACTATCGGATGATTTTTTCCTTTAATTTCAAAACCAATCTTTGATATCTTCTCCCGGAAATAGATTGTATTTTCTTTTAATTTTTTAATTAAACTATTATCTTTTTTTATAATCTCAAGAGCTTTAATTGATGCGCCAACAATACTTGGTGCCAATGTATTCGAAAAAAGATAAGGTCTAGATTTTTGTCTCAACAACTCAATAATTTCTTTTTTTCCTGAACTAAAACCACCGCTACCGCCACCTAATGCTTTACCAAGAGTTCCAGTTATAATATCAATTTTTCCTAAAACATCATTATACTCATGGCTTCCTCTTCCATTTTTTCCAATAAAACCCGTCGCGTGACAGTCATCAACAAAAATTAAACTATTATACTTTTTAGCTAATTTGTAAATGTTATCAAGTTGTGCAATTGTACCATCCATTGAGAAAACACCATCTGTAACGATCACTCTCGATCTAAAGTTTTTAGTTAATTTTAACTGTTTTTCTAAATCAATCATGTCATTATTTTTATATCTAAATCTTTCTGCTTTGCACAGTCGAATTCCATCAATTAACGATGCATGGTTTAATGAGTCGCTGACTATAGCATCTCTACTATCAAACAAAGGTTCAAAGAGACCACCGTTGGCATCAAATGCAGCCGCATATAAAATGGTATCTTCTGTCCCCAAAAAATCTGAAATTTCATTTTCGAGTTTTTTATGAATATCTTGTGTTCCACAAATAAACCTTACGGAAGCTAGTCCAAAACCATGACTTTCAATGGTTTGTTTTGCTGCATTTTGGATTTCTTTATTAGCTGCTAATCCCAAGTAATTATTAGCACAAAAATTAATCACATTGTTTTTTTGTTCAGTTTTAATCTTAGTGCATTGTGGTGATTCAATTTGTCTCTCGCTTTTATATCTTCCAGATTTTTTAATATCATCTAGTTCAGAGATTATTCTATTTTTTAAAGATTCGTACATTTTTATTAAATTCTAATACAAATTTAATTTTTTTTGAAAAAAAATATTTTAATTACGGGTGCTTCAGGTCAGTTAGGACAATTTTTTATAGAGAAACTAGCAGAAAATAATAATGTAATATCCACTGATATTAACGTTTCTCGTGAATTGGTAAAAAAATACGATTTAAAATTTTTAGATGCATTGAATGAAACAAAAGTGCGCAAGTTTATAGATAAATATCATATAGATGAAATATATAATTTTGCATCAATCCTGTCTGCAAAGGCAGAAAAATATCCTTTAAAATCATTTCAGTTAAATACTAATTGTTTTTTAAATATTGTAAAAGCTTCAATTAGTTCTAGTGTAAAAAAAATCTTTTGGCCAAGCTCAATTGCAGTTTTTTCTAAAGAATCAAATCTAGGTTACGTAAAACAAGATGTTATAAAGAATCCAATCACCATATATGGCGCATCCAAATTATCATGTGAAAAAGTAATTAACTATTTCAATATAAATGGCTTACTTGATATTAGATCTATAAGATTCCCAGGAATTGTTTCTTCATCAACACCAGGTGGAGGAACAACAGATTTTATTGTTGAAATGATAAACAATATAAAAAGTAAAAAAAAATATATTTGTCCTTTATCACCGAATACTATCCTTCCAATGATGCACGTGAATGATGCAGTTGATGCGTCAGTCAAATTAATGAGTGTTCCACGAAAAAATATTAAAATTAATGACTCTTACAATATTAGTTCATTCGAAACAACACCCAATGAATGGAAAAATTTAATTTGCGAAATGGGACATAAATTAGAAGTCGATTTTCAACCAGACTTCAGACAAAAAATTGCTGACTCTTGGCCTAGAAAAATTGATGATGAACAAATTAGAAAAGATTTGAACTGGAAGCCAAAATTCAATAAAATCAAAACTTTAAAAAGTGTAATTTGAAAATCATAGTTTAACTTGAAATAAAGAAGAAATTAAGGTTATGGGAAACCACCGCTTCTTTCTTTCACATAAAATTAAATGACTGGTTGATTTTGGATTAAATAAGTCCTTCAAAACAGCTTTTTCAATTATCAAATTTTTGCAAATATCATTATTTTTCGATGTCTTTATTTTTTTTGACTTGTAATTAACTTTTGTAACAGGTATTTTATTGTGTCCAAGTTCTTTCAATGCATTATATCTGTGGTGACCATCAATAATTAATCCTGACTCATTACATATAATTATTGAAGAGATAAAAAAAAGACCATAATTATTCACGAACTTTTCTTTAAGAAAATTCTTTTTTTTATTAATGATTTTTTCGTGAGGATATAATAGGTTCACACTTTCATAAGTGACGTCAGTAATTATATTTTTGTCAATTTCAATTGAAAACATAAGTTTGCGGAGAGACGGGGATTCGAACCCCGGCGACAGTTACCCGTCGACAGATTAGCAATCTGCTCCATTACCACTCTGGCACCTCTCCAAAATGAGTTCAAATTTAAGTTTTCAATTCAATTTGAAAAAATATAATTAGATGTTTTTTGTTAGTTTTTTAATAAACTTATTCTCACTGTAAAAAACCTTTCCAATAACCTTGATTGCAGTATACATTGGGATAGCTATTATCATTCCGCTGATTCCAAATAAAAAACCGCCAACTAGAATAATAATAAAAATTTCTAATGGATGAGATTTTACTGAATTTGAAAAAATATACGGCTGACTAAAGAAATTATCAATTAGTTGAGCAATAATATAGCCAACACCAATATAAATGGTTTTAGGAACGATCACAGAACTAAAATCAAGCCCCAAGTTACTTGTCATCGTTAGAAATGTCATTAAAACTAGCCCTATAATAGG
>CENO01012374.1_pt1 | contig 16383 bp, 19 predicted proteins | sample 530271 | NCBI WGS metagenome assembly CENO01 (sample SAMEA2619857, study PRJEB7988) | marine metagenome | biome: marine biome (ENVO:00000447); feature: surface water layer (ENVO:00002042); material: "saline water (ENVO:00002010), including plankton (ENVO:xxxxxxxx)" | depth 5 m | reverse complement strand
GGATAATTGCACCTAAATAAGTAGGCAACATTCTTCTTGTGAGTATTGCAAGTGCAAAAATGATACTGCCAATGAAGAATACATTGGGAACCACAAAAACTAAAAATGGCTGTAAATAAGCATCAAATCGAAATGGTCCAATCCCTTCCTGATCAAGGTATGGCATTAAAAAACCGATAAATAATCCAATAGACGCTGTCATTTGGACCATAATATTCAGTACGAGTGCTCCTCCAAATCTTCCGAGATAATATGAGGAAGGTTTAATTGGTTTTGTGAAAAACAATGGATGCATGTTTGTCTCAAAATCTCTGTAAGCAGCATTACCAAAAATAGCCGAGCATATAATGGTTCCAACAATCGTAAAAAATGACTGAAAACCAGCTATTGCGTATGGCGCATTCCATTTAGTATTGTCCATTACGGCACTTACACCAACTATTGCACCTCCCAAGATATTGACGATCAAATAGGAAATGCTAAAAAATATGAGACAATAAACCCAGAACGATATCTTTTTTAGGCCCGATTTAACCTCAAAGCGTAGGATATTATATAACATAAGTTTGAACCTTAAATTTCAAAATTATTTATGGTTGCAAAGTAAAGATCTTCAATCTCGGGATCGCTAATAGTAAATCCGCTTTCTGGTCCCTCATCTGAAAATAAACGCACCTTAACTTTACCCATATACAACCTTGAGGATATAAGTCTTTCATCATCCTTTAAACTTTCGGCAACGTCTTTTTCAACCAATCCTTGCCAGACTTTTTTTTCTAACTTTTTAATTAATTCCAATGGCTTACCAACAAGCTTTAATTCTCCATTCAAAATAATAGCCATATCATTACAGAGATCACTCACATCATCAACAATGTGTGTTGATAAAATAACCACAACATTTTCTCCAATTTCGCTGAGTAGATTATGAAATCTATTCCGTTGCATTGGATCTAATCCCGCAGTCGGTTCATCTACAATGATTAACTTAGGATCTCCTAGTAGTGCCTGTGCAATACCAAATCTCTGTTTCATCCCACCAGAGAATGTTCCAAGCTTTTGATCTTTAGATTCCCACAAATTCACTTGATAAAGCAAGGATTCTACCTGCTCTTTTCTCTTCTTAGCATCTGTGATTCCTTTCATCACAGCCATGTGGTCTAAAAGGTCAATTGCAGAAACTTTGGGATACACACCAAACTCCTGTGGTAAATAACCCAACATCTCTCTAAGTCTCTGCTTGTCTTTTGCAACATCTACATCGCCAAGCATGATGGTACCACTGTCTGCTTCCTGTAAAGCAGCAATAGTCCTCATTAGAGTGGATTTTCCAGCTCCATTTGGACCAAGTAATCCAAAGATTCCATTCCCAATCTCCATGGAAATATTTTTTAATGCTTGAACACCATTAGGATAGGTTTTTGAAATATTATCAATATTTAGTTTCATACTAGTCTCATATTACCTTTTATTAATAATTGAAAAAATAACTGAACTTAAAAATATTACTGAGTTTTAATCCTTTCCATCGCTTTCTATCTCAATCCGCTCAAAATCTTCAGGTATTGTAAAAGTTAATGGGTCAAATGGCAATGCATAAAGCTCCCTGATTTCAAAATGAGCAGATTGAACCCAACCGTTATTAGAGTCAATGGCTAACTTAGCCATTACTATGATCTCATCTAATTTTTTTTTAGTATAGGTAGAGTCAACTCCAAAAATGAAATCTTGGGAAGAAAATTTTATACTATCAATATCATTAATGAACTCATTATTTTCTTGTGATGTTGATGCGATATATGAATAAAGTGAATCTCTTAGAGGTAGCTCATCTACTACCCACTCTTCAATAATCATTTGATTATTTTTTGTGGATATAGTAGTTGTCCATTTTTTTGTCCTAAATCCGTTGATCTCCTCAATGCTTTCATTCAATGTTCTTTCTATTCTAGGAGAAGCATCATCGTCTTTAAAAATATCATTAGCAATTTTGAAAAACCAGGATTCCTTTCCATAACCAGTCGCGCTAGAACCTTCCTCCTCTGTTTTAATAGTTACGGAAACTTCCGTATCCTCTTTTTCTTCTGTTTTTTCATCTGATTCATTACCCCAATTCATATCAGCAAACAGAGGATCTTTACCAGGAGGAGTGACCCAATACCTTTTTCGTTTTGCATTATATCCTAAAAAGTTTTCTGTTCCAGGAACCTTTATAAATCCTCTCTGACCCCCAAATAGTCGAAAGATCCATCTCTTAGGGTTTAGTTGACCATGAAACTTTCCGTAGCCAGGTGCGGCTGTAATTTCTGAAACGGTTTCTATTTCCCCGCCCCAATCAATATCGACTGTATACGCAACTACATATTTTACCTGCATGTCTTGTGCTATTATAAAGGAGATAAGTAGAGCTAGTATCAGATATCTCATAATAGATCAAATGATTTTAAATGATAATCCTGCTATATTAGAAATTGAAGCTTCAATCATATCTCCAGGATGTATCATACCAACACCCGATGGTGTGCCTGTAAAAATTAGATCACCCTGGGATAAGGGGATGTCTGCTGCCATCTCACACAGTATCTCCTTTGGAGACCAGATCATTTCTGAACAATTTCCAGACTGTTTAAGTTCTCCATTCACATTCAGTGTTAGTTTCAGATTGGATAGATCCTCTGACTTATTAATTGGTACTATATCAGAAATAGGTGCACTACCAAGAAAGTTTTTTCCACTAAACCAAGGTTTACCCTGTTCCTTAGCTAAACCTTGAATATCTCTTCGAGTTAGATCAACTCCAACAGCAAAACCAAAAATTGATAAGCTCTCACCGATAGCAATGACAAGCTCAACCTCATGCTGTAAGTCATTAGTCCCATCAGGATATTTCACATCACTTGTTGTCAGTGTCCAGGTTGGTTTTGTAAAAATAAAGGGTGGCTTCCTCTCATCTGCCCCCATTTCCTTAGCATGTGCAGCGTAGTTCCTACCTACGCAATACACATGATTAACAGGATATTTTTCATCAGAACCCATGATATTTAGCAAGACTTGTTCTGTTGGTTTAAATGGAAAGTGTTTCATACGGTGAACAATATGAAACGCATTATATTATCGTAGTCAGATGTTTCATACTGAACTGTCTTTGCATCAATTAGTTTGGCACCTTCATAATGCGACGCCCTGTATGCCACTTGTTGTTTTATGAATCGAATACGTAATAGAAATGATTGTGGGTGCTTCCAGATACAGTTCTGCAAATTTCCTTTTAATGCCTCAGCTACTTTTTTTCTAATTATAACTCTGGACTCTTCAGGTTGGATACTTATGGTAGAATCACCCACCCCGACCATGGTCGCATGTGTAGTCGTGTTGGGAGAGACACCCAACACCTCCTCGCAGAGACCAGCATCTCCAGAGACAAATGCTAGGGGTACACCAAGCTTTGCTGCAATATTTCCATGTAGAAGAAACTCAGAGGCTTGTTGGTCATTAACGTAAATACTATCTATCTTTGCTGAAGACATAGTGTGCGCTAATGGATTACCCCCATGCCCTGCCATGGAATGATATCCAACCATCAATAATGCATCAAAACTTTCATCCAGTTCTTGGACCATCGAATAAGGGTGACCGCTCCATCCACGAATCAGTCTTACGTTAGCAGGTAACTTTTCTGCTAGAATATTTCGTCCAGAATAGTGCGCATCCTTGACCCAAATTTCTTTGGCACCCACATCAATAGCACCATTACATGCTGCAAGGACCTCTTCGGTCATTCTCTCTTGAAATTGATTGTAGGCTGATGGTTTCTCGTGCTCGACCTCGTCCCAGTGAGTGACACCGGTAATGCCTTCCATGTCTGCACTAATATATACTTTCATTTAATCCCTGTTATCTTCTCTTGAAGATAACTATGTATAAATGGAAATGAAAGCTATCTAGATTTATATAGAATTCATTTATAAGTCATTGACCAACGATTGCCTCATCTCATCTTTGACAGAAACAGAGTGAATATATTTATTGTAGTCAATAACAATATTGGCATTTTGAGATAAATCAGCTAATTGGTTTTTTTGATCTTCGCTAAAGTGAAATTGTACGTAATGAACTGAACTTATTTTATCTTCTTCTTCTCTACCTTCTTCAAATTTTGCAAATACCTTTTCATCACCAATTTCAAAGTAAAGGTTATCTCCATCGGTAAGTCCGATAAAATCATTTAAAACCGATTTGATTTTACTCTCATCTGTAATCTCTATAAACAGGGTTGCACTGAGACCACCATTAGGTGGCATTATAGAATTATAAACCTCTATCTCTTCTTGGATTTGCTCATCATGGACCAGACGCTCCGCTCTCATGATTTCTTGGATTTGAAAACTTAATGTCTTCTCATTCTCGAAAACCATTGTAACGTTTGGCCCAAGCGCAACTCGCCTATTTACCTTGTAGTCGATTATCTCTTTTCTATATTCGTGCCTAACTTTCTCGTATTCGATAATATCCATTAGTGATTCTTTATTAAGTGTTTTCATGGTTGATTCCTTAATCATTGTTTAACCCGTATGCTTTGTGCAATTCAAGTACAGGGTGAGATGGCATGACCTCACCATTACTGGCCTGATTTAATTGATGACTAGCAAGGGAGCAGTCAGAACATGCTACGTCAGATTCTTTTTGGTTCATATCGTTAACACATCTTTCTGCAACTTTCATTGACTCATCAAAAAATTCTGATTTCATTCCCCAGCCTCCATCCATTCCGCTACATCGATTAATCAGATTTACTTTTGTATCAGGTACTAACCGAAGTATATCCCTGCCCTTGAATCCCATTTGCTGTGCTTTTAGGTGGCAACTAACGTGATAATTGACTGTTCCAATTTTTCCTTTGAAATCTTTTTTTAACTTATCCTGTTTATTCAGATAAACTAAATATTCTGATATGTCAAAAGTATTTTCTGATATCAACTGAATTTTTTCATCGAGGCCAAGATAATCGGGATACTCTTTTTTTAGGGTCATGCTACAGGTCGGAGGACCTGTCACGATTATTTTGTAACCGTCTTTAACCCACTTGTGTAGTTCATCTACATTAGGCTGGGCTTGCTTCTCAAAACCATTAAAATCACCAGGACTCAAATATGGAGCACCGCAACATTGTTGTTTCGGGTATATACATTCAATTCCATTATGCTCTAAAATTTCAACAGATGCTTTCCCGAGTTCGACATCGTGAGAATTAGTAAAACACGTACCAAATATCACTACTTTTTCAGTAGAGTCACCCTGCAGGCTTTTATGTGAATTGAACCATTTTTCGAAAGTGTTTGTTTCAAATTTGGGCAAATCCCTTCTGGAGGATATACCAATTAGTTTATCAAGGAACCATCGTGCAATTGAAATTCTATTAACAAAGTTGATAATTGGTCCGAAAATTGAACCGAGTTTTCCTGTGAAATCTGTATTTGATAAAAATCTGTCGTTAACTTTTACCCCTCTGTCCTTTGTCCGTATAGCCTGAGCTCTCGTCATTAACTTGGGAAAATCTAGCTGAAATTCATGCTCCTTACCCGGAGTATATGGACAAACGGGATCACAGAGTTTACATTGGTAGCAAAGGTCGACAACTTCCCAGCGTTCCTCTTCGTTAAGATCAGTGACTTCTCCTCGAAATTCAACTTCGATACTTGCCTCAGATGCGTGCTCCCCTTCAGGAAGATCAAGGTATGTATCTTTTTCTTCTTCTTTGCCAACTCTTCCAGCTTCCTCCGCAATCTTTCTCTTTCTGGTGCCTGCATTATCAACAGAATCAAAAAGCGAAGGAAAAGAAGGACATAAATTGAAACATAGTCTACATCCAATACATATATCATATACTCTATCCATTTCCTGGTAGAGTGATTCTTTGTCCCAGTAAAGTGGATCTCTTATATCATAAATGGTGTTATCAGTGTTGGAATGATCCAGCATCTAATGTGTAATCCTTATAAATGAAGTTAAAAGTATGAATCTGGACTGTAAATAGCCCAGATTCATATTAGGTTATTTTAAAGAGTTTCTAAAGTCTCCTGAAATTTTCCTGCGTGAGACTTTTCTGCTCTAGCAAGAGTCTCAAACCATTCAGCTACCTCGTCAAAACCCTCTTCTCTCGCTGTTGCTGCAAATCCTGGATACATTTCTGTATACTCATAGGTTTCTCCAGCTACTGCTGCCTTAAGATTGTCTTCAGTTTCGCCAATTGGTAATCCAGTTCCAGGATCTCCGGCTCCGCCTTTTTCCATAAATTCAAGATGACCGAATGCATGGCCTGTCTCTCCATCAGCGGTGTTTTTAAATACTCCTGCAGCTTCAGGGTAACCTTCAATATCCGCCTGACGCGCAAAATAAAGATACCTTCTATTTGCTTGAGACTCACCGGCAAAAGCAGCCTTTAGATTCTCATGTGTTTTACTTCCTTCTAAGGACATTATGTACTCCTTTATTAGTCGTGTTTATTGCATTTTCCGATAAGAGTTATTTCCACATCGGATACTTCAAAATCATGTTGGTTTTTAACCATTTTCTTTAAATCATCATTAGGTAGTTTAATATCAACCATACTACCACAGCTTGTACATTTCATGTGGTCATGTGGATCTTTGTTCCAATCGTACCTTGCTAAAGATCCATCGTGTATTGTTCTTATGACACCTTGCTCTGTTAACTGCTTTAGGTTCCTGTAGACTGTTCCTAAGCTAATATTTGGAAGAGCTTTTTTTGCTTTAGAGTAGACCCAGTCTGCTGTTGGATGAGAATTAGTGGAAAAAATAATTTCCCTTATAACTTCTCTTTGATGGCTATATCTCATATGATAATTTAAATAGTAATGATTACTAATACTAATTAAAAATTGTAAGTTATATACAAATATTAGTGCCTAACTTTAACAGGTTAAATCAACTAAAATCAAAAGGAATAATTAAATGTTAAATGTAAATGACTCTGCACCAGATTTCACTTTGAAAAACACAGAAAAGCAGGATGTTACTTTATCTCAGTTCAGTGATAAAACAGTCGTATTGGCTTTCTATCCGGGTGCGTTCACAGGTGTCTGTGACACTGAAATGTGCACACTTCAAGATAACCTAAATGCTTTTAATGGCCTCAATGCAACCGTTTTAGGTATCAGCGTTGATTCGCCTTGGGCAAATGGTGGATTTTCAAAAAAATACGACCTAGGATTTGATCTACTATCTGACCTTGATAGAGAGGTCATAAAAAGCTACGATGTTGTTTTTGAAGGCCTTGGTGGCATTGAAGGTTATACCTGTGCAAATAGAGCGGTTTACATTGTGCAAGATGGCGTCATAAAATATGCTTGGGAAGCATCTCCCAACCCAGGTGTTGAACCAGATTATGATGAAATAAAAAGCACACTTCAAAGCCTATAGTACATTAATCAGGAAAACCCCTCATTTGAGGGGTTTTCCTTTACACCAAAGTATTCTTTTAAAACTCCTCGCCCAATCACTCCAAAGATAACTAAAAAGCCCCCCAATTTAGCCGTACTGGTCATAGTCTCACCTATGAAAAAAAGCGAAAGAATAGGATTTAATATTGGTTCTATAACCGGGTAGATGATTGCATCCAAAGCTGAAACGCGTTTTATAGCAATACTATAAAGTACATATGACAGCCCTAGTTGAAAGAAACCAAGAAAAATTATATAAGCCCAAGCAATAGGGTCATATGTAACCCCACTGTGATAAAAAGGAGTGCACACTAGGAATGTAATAATATTTCCTACTAAAACTGAATCAATCGGATTGTCATTTTTTTGTTTTCGCATGTAGAGTGTTAATCCTGCAAAGCCTACACCAGACAATAAGGCTAGAGTATTTCCCCAAAGCTGTTGAAAACTTAATTCTTCTAAAAAGAAGCAGACTAGACCAGTCAAGATAATTATAATTGCAATCCAGTCTATTTTTGTAGATCGCTCGCCAAGGATGTAGTAGCCAAATAATGCTACATAAACAGGTGCAGCGTATTGAATTAGGATGACATTGCCTGAGCTAGTAAGCTTGTTTCCAACGACAAAACATATAACCATCAACGCATAGCAAATTGCCCCGGCCCATGTACTTTTCCCAAATCGAAAATTTTTTGGTCTGCTGTAGAAAAAAATAATGATTGCAGTAAATCCACTTCTCAATCCTGCTATTACTAATGGGGGCCATGGAATCAACTTAATCAGAAAGCCTCCCGTACTCCATATAATACCAGTCAAGATCAAAAGCACTATTGCGATACCACGACTCACACTAGATCCTTCAAATATGGTTTTGATAAATGACCGACTATTGCAAGGAAAAGAACGCTGATAAAAATAGTCATTACCGAAGTCGAACTATAGGCAATCAGCGTCATCCCCAAGGCTGTCCCAGCAGCTGGTGGGTGCTCAAGGTCTAGAACAACCATAAACAAAATGGTTATGCCAACTGACAACGAAAACCACAGTGCTTTAAATAGTACCACATCCATAAATGGGAAAACTGCAAAGCATGAACCAATAAAAAAGCCTAGAAAATGTCCTCCGATAATACGCTTTGGTTCAGCAGCAATATTATTTGGCATTGCAAAAACAATAAACGCAGTTGCGCCAATGCTGGCTATAATTACCGGACTGTTAGATAAAGTTATCGTAATGAAAAAAACAGTGGCAGCAGCATAAGAACTTTGAATTAAATATCTTCTCCAATTTTTTGGGAATTTAGAATCTATTTCCACTATTGGTTTCTTAAATAAAAAAAAGCCCCCTAAGAGTATAGGGGGCTTTTAAAGTTTTTGGTGAAAGGTTCAGCTAGAAACCAGCTATTTTTGCAGACTTTTTATAAAGCTGAAATACAATATGCCACCCAATGATTACCATTATCATAGGTAATAACCAAGAAAACTCATCAGGTATGCCTAGAAAAGTAGGTGCAGTTACATGGTGTTGATTATGCATTGTCCAAACAAGAGGAACGGACATATAGGTGTTATGTTTTGATCTTAAACCTGCTAGCGCCAGAAGATCTGCATCAGGTGCCTCTCCATTTTTAATGGCATTGATTATTTTTTGTTGAGCAGGCCAAATACGAAACCAAACATTGAAAGCCATGTTTGTTCCAAACAGAGCACCGAGGTGAATATTCACAGCCCTGTATCCAAAGCCTCCCAATTTTTGCATTGCAAAGACATATGCTCCAATAAGTAAGAAGCTAACTATGGTTACCGCTCTTACATTAGATGCTAACGGACTTTTATAAATAGCATCATAAAGGAACACAGCTACAAAGGTAAATAATAAAAGTACATGTATGGACATATTTGCTGGTTCGCCGGTTATCTCATTTGAAGTAAAATCTTCGGGCATCATACCTCCGGCCCAATAAATAACGTAAAGTAAGACAACACCTGTTACCCATGTCCAAGCAGCTCCCATTCGAAACCAGTATAAGGCTCTTGGCATTAGCTCAGGAACAACCTTTTTCTTGGTCTCAGCATCCATTGTAGGGGCAAATGCCGTATTTACAAAATTAAAAAAGTATAACAACCCTATCCACATAATACCAGCGATTACGTGTAACCATTTAAAAATTGGATGAATTAGTTCCATGATCTCCTCATTTGTCCATTAATGTATCTGCTAGAAAATATGACAATAAATTAAATATTTGCTAGCTTTATCCTTCTCTTAAGTTGTATGCACTGTGAACTCTGTCAATAGAAACCATGAATGATGCAATTCTCATAGCAACACCCCGTTCTTTTTTCATAGAATAAACCTCATGGAATGCACGCACCATCTTGTCTTCAAGTTTCTTGTTTACCTCATCCTCAGTCCATTTGAATTGCTGCAAATTCTGAACCCATTCAAAGTAGGATACAGTAACACCTCCAGCATTTGTTAGAATATCTGGAATCACTGGAATACTTCGTTTATGTAAACTTCTTGCTGCATCACCAGTAACTGGACCATTAGCTGCTTCCACAACTACTTTGCAGCTTAATGTGTCTACATTTGATTCGTTAATCGCACTACCTAATGCAGCAGGAATGAGAAAATCACAATCCAAAGCAAGGAGCTCCTCGTTAGTAATTTTCTTACCCTGTTCAAAACCATCTATCGTTCTATTTTTATAGTTGTGTTCAAAAAGTGATGGAATGTCAAGCCCGTCAGGATCAAATAGACCCCCTGTTACATCGCTAACAGCAATTATCTTACAACCATACTCATGCAAGAATTTTGCTGCATAGGAACCAACATTACCAAATCCTTGAATCACTATTTTTGAATCTTGTAAATCTATATCCCATTTCCCTGCTGATTCTCGAGTGATAATAGCAGTCCCTTTTCCAGTAGCAGCCTCGCGACCTTCTGATCCTCCTAATTCTAAAGGCTTGCCGGTAACAATTGCTGGCGAGTACCCATGTATCTGACTGTACTCATCCATAAACCAACTCATTACCTGAGCATTCGTATTAACATCTGGAGCAGGAATATCAACATTTACACCAATAATAGGATCAATAGCTCTAAAAAATCGTCTAGACATTCTTTCTAGTTCAGTTTTACTAAATTTTGTTGGATCAACTCCAATGCCTCCTTTACCTCCTCCATAAGGAATATCTAAAAGAGAAGTCTTCCAGGTCATAAGAGTTGCAAGTGACCTTACTTCATCAATATCTACATGCTCGTGATACCTGATCCCTCCTTTAAACGGGCCCCTGGTGTTATTGTGCTGTACTCGAAATCCTATCACGCTATCTAGTTCACCATTATCGCGCCTAAAAGGAACTTCAACCGTTAGTTCTCTATCAGGTATTTCCAAGGCCTTGGCAATATTTGGTTTTAATCCTAATTCTTTGACCGCATTTTCATATGCGTACGAGGTTGGGTTTGAGCTTGATGACATATTATTTCCGTTTGTTTAATTTGTTCACAAATCTAAAAATGATTGATCAAACTACAAATGATCTTCATCAATTTTTAAAAATTAAAAAACTTTATTGTTTTCATTAAATTTTTAAGATCCAATAGAATTACTATTTTACTATCAATATCGGGCAGTTCGAATTTTGCATCACATTAAGTGGCTTACTGCCAACAAAAAATTTTGCAATTGGCGACTGTGTAGATGCCCCCATAATTATAATATGATCCTCCCCTGCTATTTCTATTATTTTCTCTACAGGTTTACCAATCTCAAATTTTGTTTCAGCCTCCACTCCACATCTTCGCATCATTTTAGATGCATTTTCTGATGATTTTTTATTTGCTTCCTTAAAATTCTCATCCTCGCTTACGGTAATGATTTGAACCTTGATACCAAATGCTTGTGCAACCCTAACTCCATACTTTACCGCTTTTTTGGTACCTGGAGAATCATCAACCGCCAGAAGGATTTTATAGTTAATGGTTTTGTTAAAGTTATTTACTACAAATATTGAGCTATTTATATATTGAATCATATCATGCGACATACTGCGTTTGGCACTGCCTCCAATAATTGTAAGATCGTATTCGTATGCATCAACCTCATCCCGCAATTCTTTTATTATATCTCCATTTCTAAGTATCAAGGATAAATTCTCAACTGCCGAGCCTTTGAGCAAAACCTCTGCACGACCAGAGTCATTTTCAATTAGAAGATTTTTTGGAAACCCATCACTTATTGATCGCTCCTCTATAAATTTATTTTTTAAAAGATATCCAAATGCCCACTCAAGGACGTCAACACCCGGCCTATCAATATCCCAGGTTTCCATGAGTTCATTGGCAAGAGAAACATCTTTCATGCTGAACTCACTTATCTTTTGTCCCACATCAACGATAGTAGTTGATGCCTTAAGAACACGCGCAATGTTCATACCAACATCTAGCGTTGACTCTGAATATTCTTTACTGCTGATTGCGATTAGTATTTTCATATTAACATTGGCCAATAAAATGTAGAGATGATTAAGAGCAGGAGGACAGAAATAATAAATAGTTTCCAACCTGCCTTAAAATAATCACCAGAAGTAATTAACCCAGTAGAATGTATAATCATGCAGGTAGGTGAAGCCACAACAGTTAGATATGCAAATGCTGATGCAATAGAGGTCATAATCCCCATGATAATGGGGTCACCCCCCATATCTAGAATGATTGGGCCGAGAACAGCAACCGTTGCTGCATTACTCAATAAATTAGTCAATAGGCCTGTTACGATTACCGAAACAAACCACCTAACAATTGCTATATCTTTGAAAATAATATCTAAATAATGTAGTGTTTGCTCAGCTACCCAAAGTGCAGCTCCAGTCTCTTTCATTTGTATACCCAATGATATCGCCGATCCAAATAACAATATAACACCCCAGTTAGTGCTTCTATTTATTTCGCTCCACTCAATTAATCCAAATGATAGGTAAAAAAAGACCCCACTAAGTGCAACTATTCCAAGCCCCACTACTGGGCTCACAAAAATCCACCCCAAAAAGACAAGGAAAAAGATTCCTATTGCTAGTATTTGATTAGCAGTTAATCTCCCTGTTTTTGCGACCTTGACTTTTAGTTTCCTAACGGAAGAGTCCATGATTTTTTGTTCAGGGGTAAACGTATACCACAAAGTTGAGGTAACGATTGGGATTTCAATTAAAAGCATTGGATAAGCAAATTTCATCCAATCAAGATAGGAAATGGTTCCCATTCCAAATTCAGATATATATCCAATCATTATGACATTACGACCACCACCAGAAGGAGTACCAATTGAACCAATTGCGCATCCATAGGCTATTGAAAAAAGTAATAGCGTAGACAGTTTAGTAGCTTTGTTTGTACTTAAACCAGCATTTCGAATTAAGGCTAGTGCCACTGGTAGCATCATTGCCGCTACTGTATGCTCTCCGATGAAAGACGATAAAAAAGCAGATATTGTTACAAATCCTAATACTATTCTCCAGGTTTTGTTTCCAGTTACATTAATTACACTCAGTGCAAGTCGCTTATCAAGACCTTGATTTACAAGTGCAACCGCAAGCATTAGGGAACCCATAATAAAAAAAACAGCATCACTCATGAATGATGAGGCTACTCCATCTGCATCATCCACACCGAGTATAACCTCCATTACTAGTATCAATATTGCTACAGCAGGAAGTGGGATTGATTCACTAATGATTAAAACAAGAGCAACCCCCACAATGATTAATGTACGATGTCCCTCTGGAGATAATCCCTCTGGAGAAGGAAAATAAAAAAAAGAGATGCTCAGAAGAAATGCTAGAATGAGCCATTTTTTTCTGGTGATCCAGAATAAGATATTTGAGATAGAACGTGCTGAAAAACCAAACATTGGTATTCAGAATTTATAGATTAATATATTACAAATAACATAATCGCTTTTGTAATTAAACTAAATGAAACTAATAATGAAATTCTTAAACTGGCTTGCCCCACTTACCTTTTCAAAAGAATCATTTAAAATAAAATATCTGATTTAAAGCAAAAAGGTAGTCTAATAATCAAAACTAAATTTTCATCGAGCTTCCAAAGATATTAATAAAGGACTCCACAAAATCTATAGTCAGATATAATCGCCTATAATTACTATCACTATGCGGAGAACGGTGAACAATACCTGCACCCTCATTACCTTGCCAGCTTTCACCTTTTAGAAGAGCGACATGACCTGTTTCTAATTGTTTAATATCATCTGCACTTGAAAACAAACCAGATTCATCATCTGGTTTCCCATTATTTCCATATCCTAATTTACTCCTATCCACTGAATCTTGAGGTAACCATTGCGTCGCAGGTCCAACATAGGTGGTTACCAAGCGACATTTGATTTTATCCGTATGAAAACGTGGACACATAGGATGATCAATCCCATCCAACCGTAACCACAACTTTTTTTGATCAAATAATTCACAAAACATAAATGCTAAATAACTTACGTCATCAAAAAAGGGTAACATATGACTATCTGTTCCAACCAAAGATTTCAACGATTCTTTGACATCTTTTGGTTGAATCACCTCAGAAATTTCAAGCTTGGGATTCTTTTTGATAACATACTCACTGGATAAAATAAGAGATTCATTAAGCTTACGCTTCCATATAGATATGTTAACATCTTCCTTATATATTTCAGAAATTTGGGAGACAGCAATTTTATCAAAGTCTGGTTGATTATGATTCCTAATGGATAAATGGTTTGATCTACTTGGTGTTGTTATCACGATGCCTCTCCCCAATCAGGAAAAGGATCTGGAAGTTTGGCCCAATGATCTTTGCCTAATAGTAAATCAGCATCGGACAAGAGGCAATTATCTAGAAGCTGAGTTATATGTTCCTGATCTAGACCCTGCCCAATAAACACTAACTCTTGGCGCATATCACCAAATGGTTCAACCCATTTTTCCTTGATATAGTCAAGTGATTCTTGATCTTGGGGCCAACGGTTCTCAGGAATTGCCTTCCAAAACATTCCCGCAAAACCATGATGGGCTATGCCACCTGCTTGATTCCAAGTACCTGCAAATTGTGGCCGAGTTGCAAGCCAGAAATAGCCTTTTGACCTTATAAGTTTTCCTGAGAGTTCCTTGCTGTGTAAAAAATCGTGAAACTTCTTTGGATAAAAAGGCCTTCTAGCCTTGTAGACAAAGCTACTGATTCCGTATTCCTCTGTCTCAGGTACGTGCTCCCCCCGGAGCTCTTTAAGCCAACCTGGAGCTTGTTGAGCGCGCTCAAAATCAAATAAACCTGTGCTCAAAATTTCTTGCCCTGAAATTTCGCCATTAGAAATTGGAATGATTTGCGCATGAGTATTCAGATTTCTTATTACAGCTTTAAGTTTATCAATGTCACCTTGTTTTACCAAGTCAGTCTTACTGATCAATATGATATCAGCAAATTCTACTTGATCAACAAGCAAGTCAGCTACGCTCCTTTGGTCTTCATCACCAAGTGATTCACCAACCTCTTGAAGATACTTAGCCTCGTTAAAATCTTTAAGGAAATTAACTGCATCAACAATAGTTACCATGGTATCCAATGTGGAAACATCAGAGAGTGAAACACCATCTTCATCTGCAAAGGTAAAGGTTTCTGCAACTGGTAAGGGCTCGGAGATACCTGTGGATTCAATCAATAGGTAGTCGAACTTTCTAGCTTTTGCTAATTCTGTTACCTCTACCAAAAGATCTTCTCTAAGAGTGCAACAAATACAACCATTGCTCATTTCTACTAATTTTTCTTCTTTATGGTTTAGCGAAACATCATTTTGAACCATCGACTGGTCAATATTTATCTCGCTCATATCATTTACAATGACAGCTACTTTTTTCCCTTCTCTGTTGTTGAGGATATGTGTAAGAACAGTTGTTTTGCCAGCTCCAAGAAATCCTGACAAAACCGTAACCGGTAATTTTTGCATAGTAAGTACTCCTGATAAAAATGTAACTTGTATAAATAAATCTATTAATTATTTATAATATAGATATTTAATATTGGCACTAATGCAACCAAGTTGCAATAATAATTTCATGAGTATTTCAAGAAAAACAAAAACATTGAATCTGATTTTAGATTTATTTGATCAAAATAATAGAGCCATTTCAGTTGTAGATCTTGTATCAGCATTTAGCTCTGAAATGAATAAAACTACTGTATATCGAATTCTACGAAGATTAGAAGATTCTGGTGTTTTACATTCTTTTGTAGATAAAGATGGATTAAAACGGTACGCAAAAGGAGACCAAAGAAATAAATCTAAAGGAGATCAGCATATTCATCCACACTTTTTATGTGAAGATTGTGGAATTTCAACCTGTTTACCATTGGAAGTTCAAACAGTCTCCATACCTGGTTATAGCATAAAAAGTTCAGAACAACTATATTTAGGACAGTGCAATAATTGTGCATGATATGTATATATGAATAAAAAGGAATTGGAAAATGAACTTTTATGAAAATCTCAATCTACAGAATAAGAAACAAATCCTAGCTTGTTTAATGCTAAGCACAAGCCTTGTTTTTGCAAATAATAATTCAATAAACGATTCAAACGATAAATCAAATACAGCCAAGATCAGCAACTCTAATGAAAAACCTGATAAAGCTGTAGACAAAAAGAAAGATGTTTCAAGCAGCAGGTATCATGATATAATGGCTACTAAAGGTGATTGCTCTGCTAGTTGTTGTTCAAATAAAAGTACAACTACAAAGGTTGAGAATTCAAATAATCAAAAAAGTAAAAAGAGATTTAGTTGGTTTTTTCGGTCTAGATAGGAGCTTCTGAGAACCTTTAAATTGATTTTGCTTATTAAAATTATTTCAATAAGATCATCTTTTTAGTATCA
>CENO01013240.1_pt1 | contig 16418 bp, 17 predicted proteins | sample 530271 | NCBI WGS metagenome assembly CENO01 (sample SAMEA2619857, study PRJEB7988) | marine metagenome | biome: marine biome (ENVO:00000447); feature: surface water layer (ENVO:00002042); material: "saline water (ENVO:00002010), including plankton (ENVO:xxxxxxxx)" | depth 5 m | reverse complement strand
TCATAATCAAGCTGACCAGCATCCCAGCCGCAGTAACCTAGAGCCAATCTGTACTTATTCGTAAATTTTCCTTGCCCAATATTTTTAAGCACGTCTATGCTCGATGTTAAGCTTAATCCATCTGCAACACATAGTGACTCTTTTTCATCTGCTAAATCATGAATTACGAATAATTTATTTATGTCAACTGGACCACCATTTAAAATATGTTTTTTATTGTTTAAGTTTTTAATATTCAATGATTTAAATATTTTCTCTTCGGATATTGGAATTATTTTATTAACAACAACTCCTAATGCACCATTTTTATTATGTTCAAAAATATATACAAGTGCATTATGGAAATAATCATTTAAATTTTTTTCTTGAAAAAAAATGAATTTGTTCACAAAGAAATTTTCTTTTGACATAATCTTAGTTTAAGGTTTTCCTTTAATTTTTAATATGGCAAATACAAAGATAACTACTAAAGTAAATTTAAAAGAAGCATTTGCTGACTTACAAACCACTAATCCATTATTAAGTCTAGAATCGAGAATTTTAAAAAATGGTATCGAATATAAGGTTTTTAATAATGCACCAAAAACTATTAGAGATTTAATTGATGTAATTGGAATGTTACATGGCGATTTTCCATTTCTTTTAGATCAGGGAAATCAATTAAGTTATTCACAAGTTGTCTCAAAAACAAAAAATCTAGCTAATTATTTAACAAAACATGGAGTTACTTGCGGTGATAGGGTTGGTATTTGCATGCAGAACTCAGCAGAATGGATAATTGCACATATGGCAATTTCTGCTCACGGTGCTACATCAGTACCTTTCAATTCATGGTGGAAAGAGGAAGAACTTAAATATGGAATTGATCATAGCGAAGTTAAATTATTATTTGTTGATGAAAAAAGATATGAGCTTACTAAATCTTTTAAGGTTAAAAAAATTATAGTAAGTGATAAGAGTTTTGATGATTGTATTAACTTTTCTGAAACTATTTCTCATGACTATGAATCATGGCCAGAGGTTAATGCAAATGATGAAGATGTAAACGTTATTCTATATACATCTGGTAGCACAGGATTGCCAAAAGGAGTAATGCTTACACACTTATCTGTAATTAATTCTATTTTAGGGTTTTACACATTCGGCGAATTACGTTCTATTATTCACCAAGAACAATTACTCAATATAGAAAATGCTTCAGTTTTATTAAACGTACCACTATTTCACGTAACAGGCCTTATCACTCAGTTTTTATTATCAATGGTTGCAAAAAGAAACATTATAATAATGCGTAAATGGGATGCTACTGAAGCACTTGAATTAATTCACAAATTTAAAGTAACAAACCTTAGCGGTGTTCCTGCACAATCTTGGGATCTATTGAACCATCCTGAAGTAGATAATTATGATCTAAGTTCTTTAATAGATATTGGTGCTGGAGGTGCAGCTAGGCCAGAAGATCAAGTTATAAGTCTTGATAAGAAATTTAATATTCCACAAACATTTGCTTGGGGCATGACTGAAACAAGCGCTATAGGAACTGTTCTTAGAGGAAATGATTATTTGCATAGACCAAATAGTGCTGGTTTATGTGTTCCAGAACTCACAGAGATCAATATTATTGATGAAAAATGGAATTTTTTAGATGTTGGTGAAATCGGTGAAATAGTATTTAAATCTCCCACAAATACAATCGGATATTTAAAAAATGTTGATGATACTAATCATTCAATTAAAGATGGTTGGTTAAAAACAGGGGATTTAGGATATTTAGATGAAGATGGTTATATTTTTATTGTTGATAGAAAAAAGGCGCTAATAATAAGAGGAGGTGAGAATATCTCTTGTCTCGAAGTTGAGAATGCTCTAGATAAACATAATGATATTATTGAGTCCTGTGTTTGTGGAATATTTGATGAAAAATTTGGAGAAATCGTCGGCACATTGATCTACGCTGACCAAAATTTAGACCTTCAAACTCTAAAAAACTTCTTATCAAAATATTTAGCAAATTATAAAATTCCTGAAGTTTATAAATTTATAGATAAACCGCTTCCTAGAATTGCTTCAGAAAAACTTGACAGGGTAGAAATAAAAAAAATACTTTCTGAAAAAAACCATGAATAACGCACTGAAAAAAATTTATATAGTTGAAGACGAACCAGATATAAGAGAAGCAATTTCATATAATTTAACTCAAGAAGGCTTTAAAGTTCATGAATTTTCAGATGCTGAATCATGTCTCCAAAAGATAAAGAATCATAAACCTGATTTATTGATTCTTGATTTAATGTTACCTGGAATATCGGGACTGGATTTATGTAAATATATCAGATCAAAAAATGAACTCAAAATGATTTCTATTATTATGCTGACTGCAAAAAGTGAAGAGGTCGATCGAATTTTAGGATTTGAACTGGGGGCAGATGATTATGTAACAAAACCTTTTAGTATTAGAGAGTTAATTTTAAGAGTTAAAGTTATTCTGAAAAAAAATACAGAAATGACCAATATGCATGAATTAATTAAATTTGGTCCTATTTCTTTAAATCTTGATGCTCATGAAGTTATTGTGGAAAACAATGAAATAAATCTTACAGCATTGGAATTTAAACTCCTTAAACATTTAATTGATCGAAAAGGTCGAGTTCAGACTAGAAATCAGCTACTTGGAGATGTTTGGGGGTATAGCTCAGAAGTAACAACACGTACTGTAGACACACATATTAAAAGACTTAGAGAAAAACTTGGTGATGTTGGTAAATATATCCAGACTATTAGAGGTGTTGGTTATAGATTGAATAACCAAAACTAATGCATTCTTTTTTATCTAGAATTAAAATCTCTCGAATTTTTATTCTATCTCTTACTTTTCTAACATTTGTCATTTTTTTTATTTCAACAATTTTTTCAACTTTTATATACAACAATTCAAAACAACAACTTATTGAATCTCTTTATATTCAGGCAAAATCAATTAATGCATTAATACCACAAATCAGTGAAATCAATGGAAAGGATTTAAATAATTTAGTTAATGGAATAGATTTAAAGGGTAATAATGAAGATAGGTTAAGAGTTACAATAATTGATGAAAATTGGGTAGTTGTTGCAGATTCATTCTTAAGTATTCAACAATTAAAATTAATAGAAAAACATTCGCCAGATACACGAATAGAAATAAAAAATGCCTTAATTGATGATTATGGAACTGATACAAGAATTAGTAATACAACTGGAGATGAATTAATTTATGTAGCAATACTAAGAGATCCAAATGATTTAAACGATGGTTTAATTAGAGTAGCCCTTCCATTCAACTATTACACATCAGTATTTAATTTCTTTATCTATCCATTTATCATTCTCATGATACTAGTAATTGCATCGTCTAGTTTTCTTTCATTTAATGTTCAGAATGATCTTAGAAAAAATCTTGATTCGTTATTAAAAAATACTCAAAAAGCTCTTAAAGGTAAAATCATGAAGGATGGGTTAGGCAGAAAGGATACACAAATAGGTTCAATTGCCGATGCTGTAAATGATATCTCTATAAGACTTAATAATGAAATTCAACAGGCTGTAGATCAAAGAAAGGAATTTGGAAATGTATTAGATAGTGTTAATCAAGGAGTAATAATATTTAATAAAAACTTTAAAGTGCGATTTTCTAATGACATTGCTCTAGAAATGTTTGGAAAGCATCAATTTTTCTTAAATGAAAAAATAAAAGCCAAAAAACTTTTGAAAATAAATAAATTATTAAAATTAACAAGGGAAAACTTATCTGCAGAGGCTGAGTTATCACTAAAAGTTTTTAATGAAGATCGACATTTTTTACTATCAGCAACGAAAATGGAAACTACGAATGAATATATTCTCGTAATAAATGATATTTCTTCGCTGAGAAAACTTGAAGAATTAAGAAAACAATTTGTCACTGATATATCACATGAAATTAAGACGCCAATATCCGTTATAAGAGCAAATTCAGAAACTTTATCAAGTACAGGAGCTATAAAAGATCAAAATCTTGCAGATAAGTTTCTGAAATCAATATTAAATAATTCTGAAAAATTAAGTGAAATGCTAGACGACCTCCTTGAATTAGAAAAGATAGAATTTGGAGGTTTAGTCTTAAAAATGAAAAAATTTAATGTTAAAGGGCAGATTCAATTAATATTAGATTCGCAGCAAGCTTTAGCTGATAAAAATAATATAAAAATAATTAATGATATAGATATGAATCTATCTTTAAAAGCAGATAAAGACTCATTCACAACAATTTTTTCTAACTTAATTAACAATGCAATTAAATATTCTCAACCAAGTGGGTTGGTTCAAATAAAAGCAATTGAAAATAAGAGTGCCATCATAATTTCTATTTCTGATAATGGCGTTGGCATAGAAAAACAATATTTAGAAAAGGTATTCAATAGATTTTATAGAACACCTAAAGCACGTGCTAATAGTAAAGGAACTGGCTTAGGCCTATCACTGGTTAAACAATTAACTGTCCGTATGAATGCTGATGTTGATATTGATTCAAAAATAGGCAAGGGCACAACAATTTTTGTTACATTTAATACAAAATAGTAAAATTATTTTATGAATAGAGGAGATTTAATTAGATTAACCATTTTTTCATTTTTTCTAATTCTAATTTTTATTTTTTACTACAACATTGGCTTCTTAACCTTTACTAATGCAAATATTGATGAAAATCTTCCTGAGCCAATAAAAAATGATCAAACAATTAAATCTACTGATATAAAAACTATAGACGAAGCAACTCTATCGCAGCTCGATTTTGAGCTTGTTGGAATAAGAGGCAATAATCCTGAAAGTACGATAATAATTCTTGATAAAGGTAAATATATAGCTGTTATCCAAGGTTCAAATGTCACTCCTAAATTAATATTTTCCCATGTCGAAGGATCAAGGGCATATTTTTTTGATGGAAAAAACTATACTTTTCTTGATATCATAGGAACTGATAAATCTTTTGATCAAGAAAGAATAGATCTAACAAAGGAATAATATGTTTTTAAAGAGGTTAATAATTGTAGGATCCCTGTCTCTGATGCTTTCAGCACAAGATCAAAATATATTTTATAAAGATGCCGACATAAAGACATTTGCGCAAGATATCGCATTGTTAACCGATAAAACAATAATATTAGATCCAAGAGTTAAGGGATTAATAACAATTTATTCAGATGCACCTCTTAATACTGAGTCAATATGGGAAGTATTCTTATCAACAATGGAAGTTCAAGGATATAACGTTTTAAAAGACGGTGATATATACAGAGTTATTCCCTCACAAGAAGGAGTCAAAAATTTTTCGGAATCTGGTAATTTTCAAGGATCAATTGGATCAGAAGTTATAAAATTAAGATTTTCTAGTGCAAAAGATATAGTAAATGCTGTAAAACCTATAGTGGGAGTAAGATCCTATATTGTGGCCTTAAATAATGATAGAGAGGTTTTGATATCGGATGATGCAGATAATATAAAAAGAATAAAAGATATTATTAGAAACCTTGATTCTGAGCTAGATACCAGTATTTCTGAATTTAAGCTTAAAAACCTTTCCTCCATTGAAGCTTTAAGATTAATTAACTCACTCAAAGCTGATCCAAATACGAGGTTTGATAAACTCGCTGTCGCTACTTTTCAAGGCTCAAACAAACTAATTTTTAGTGGACCTTTGGAAATTGTTATTAGAGCAAAAAGAGTTTTGTCCCAATTAGATTTAGATAATAATTTAACTGAGAATACTAAAGTTATTTACCTAAATTATTCAAAAGCTGAAGATATACTTAAAATTTTAAATGATATTTCTGCATCTTTTAACCAAGAGGAGAATGCAGATTATAAAACTGTTATAACTTCTCATGAAGAAACTAATTCTATTGTTATTAGGTCAAATCCTCAGACGATTCAAACTCTCACTTCAATTGTTGAGCAACTTGATATAAGAAGGCCTCAAGTATATGTGGAGGCAATTATAGTAGAAATTTCTGATGAATCAGCTAAAGCCTTAGGAGTAGATACTATTTATTCTGGTGAATCTGATGGTAATACACCTATTGCATTAACAAGATTTCCATCAACAACAAGTCCAGATTTATTATCTATTGTTGGATCTGCTGATGATGATTCAGATATTAGCACTTCTGCAGGAGCAGCTTCCTCCATTTTAGGAACCAGAGGTTTCGTTGCTGGAATTGGAAATCTTAGAGATGGGGAGGATAATTTTGCATTACTTTTATCATTACTAAGAGAAGACCAAAATTCAAATATCTTATCTACACCATCAGCTGTTGTTATGGATAATGAAGAAGCATCATTATTAGTTGGGCAAGAAATACCAATTACTACTGGTGAATCATTAGGTGCTAATAATATTACCCCATTTAGAACAACTGCAAGAGAAGAAATAGGCGTTAAACTAGAAATTAAACCTCAAATCAATGAATCTGATTCTGTTGCTCTTTTAATAAGACAAGAGGTATCTAGTATTGCTGGTGCCCAATTGCCTAATTCTAATGATTTAATTACCAATAAAAGAGAGATTGAAACAACGGTTTTAGCAGACAATGGTGAAATTTTAGTCCTTGGGGGTTTAATAAGCGAAGAAATTCAAGAATCGGTTAATAAGGTTCCTATTCTTGGTGATATACCACTAATCGGAAGATTTTTTCAGTCATCTGCAACTTCAGTACAAAGAAGAAACCTAATGATTTTCTTGCGTCCTACAATTCTTAGAGACTCTATCACCACTAAGGATTTATCTGAAGAAAAATATAATTTAATTAAAGCTAAACAAATTTTAAATGAAGAGGATCAAAAAACTGATTAAATATGATTCTCCCTTTACCTTATAGTTACTGTAAATTAAACAAAGTAACATTAACAAATGAGAAGGACCATTCAATCTTACATGTATGCGGGACATTAAATCCCAATATTCTATCTTCAATACAAAAATTATTTAAAGAAACTGTTGAAAAGAAAACTTACAATGATGATGATTTCGAAAGTCTATTAACGGATCTTTATACAAATCAATCAGATGACTTAGATTTTTCAGAATTTGACAATTTAGATTTAGCTGATATTGCCAATTCCATTTCTCCATCGGACGATTTATTAGACGACAAAAACAAAGCCCCCATAATAAAATTGATAAACGCTACTATAACTAAAGCTATCAAAGCTAGAGCTTCTGATATTCATTTAGAGCCATTTGAAAATAAATTAAATATTAGATTTAGAGTGGATGGAGTATTAAGAGAGGTTTTGCAATATCAAAAAAACATAACACAAATGATTATATCTAGAATCAAAATCATGTCTAAATTAGATATATCAGAAAGAAGATTGCCTCAAGATGGAAGAATATCTATCTCTATTGGAAAAAAAGAAGTTGATTTACGTGTCTCAACATTACCATCTTCATTTGGTGAACGTGTTGTCCTTAGAATATTAGAAAAAGACAAAACTCATATAAATCTAGATGATCTTGGATTTTCAAATGATACATTAGAAAGTTTTAAAAAAGGTTTATCTAAAACGGAGGGGATAATACTTGTTACAGGCCCAACAGGTTCTGGGAAAACAACTTCTTTATACGCAGGGTTAAAGGAAATTTCTGATAGATCGCAGAATATTCTAACCATTGAGGATCCTGTTGAGTATGCTTTAGATGGTATAGGACAAACTCAAGTTAACAATAAAACAGGTCTAACTTTTGCTAAGGGCCTGAGGGCAATTTTAAGACAGGATCCAGATATTGTTATGGTTGGTGAGATAAGAGATAAAGAAACTGCTGAAATAGCAATTCAAGCGAGTTTAACTGGACACTTGGTATTATCAACTGTACATACAAATAGTGCTGTAAATGCAATAACTAGGCTTAAAGATATGGGTATTGAGCCATATTTACTGTCGTCAAGTTTGGTTTATGTATTGTCTCAGAGACTTGTTAGATGTCTTTGCGAAAAGTGTAAAGTTATAGATGATGAATCAAGCAAATCAAAAATTCTTCAAAAATATAATGTTAAAAAAACTGTTTATAAAGCTGTTGGCTGTTCAGAATGTGAAAATACAGGATTTAAAGGTCGATTAAGTATTGGAGAATTTATTCTTATGGATGAAAAAATTAGTGAATTAATATATAGATCTTCATCCGAAAATGAAATATCTGAATATGTATTTGCTAATAATAAAAAACTTTTTGAAAATGGGATATTAGCACTAGAAGATGGTAAAACTTCATTATCAGAATTACTTAGAATAACAGAGGAATAATGGCTACATTCAAATATTCGGCTTTCAATAATCAAGAAAAAAAAATTAGTGGCTACATAAATGCTACAGATCAAGTTGAAGCATTTTCGTTGTTACAAAATAAAGGCTTAAATCCATTATCTGTTACTGAAAGTCAACAAAAGAAATCAAATATAAAGATATCACCTAAAAATCTATCTATCTTTACTAAACAAATGTCAGCACTATTATCAGCAGGAACACCATTAGAGAAATCTCTTGAATTATTAAGTAATCAGATAGTTGATAAGAAATTTTCTCATGTATTGCTAAATCTCATTGATGATATTACTGAAGGCAATACCTTAAGTTCGTCAATGAAAAAGTATCCCAAAATATTCGATGAAGTATATGTATCAACAATATATGCTGGAGAAACATCAGCTTCATTGTCAGAAGTATTTTCTGATCTAGCCATTCATTTAGACAAAGAAATAAAAATAAAATCTGAAGTTACTAACGCTTTAGTTTATCCGATTGTATTACTGATAGTCTCTGTAGCTGTTATATATGCTCTTTTAACATATGTATTGCCACAAGTTGTTGAACAATTTGTTTCTTCAAATGTCACATTGCCACTATTAACAACCGTTTTACTAAATTTCTCTAATATATTTCCATATATTCTTGTAAGTACTTTTATAGTAATTACAGGATGTATCTTTACTTTGCAAACGAATATTCTCTCAGCAGGATTTAAATTAAAATTATCAAGGATTTTTTTAAAACTTCCATTATTTGGTCCGATAATGCTTTTTAACCAGACGGCCCGATTTTGTTCAGCAATGAGATTAATGACAAAAGCAGGATTAAATACAATTGATAGTTTACGTATATCTAAAGATACTTTTAAAAGTAATTACTTAAAACATGAAGTAAATATAGTAGTTAATAAAGTCGTGGGTGGAGCATCAATTAGTCAAGCTTTTGCTAATTCAAAAATATTTCCAGATGTTTTTCATCAATTATTAATTTCCGGTGATATGGGGAGTCAGGTTAGTGCTATGTTTGAAAAAATCAAAAATTTTCTTGATCAAGAAGTTGAAACAAGAAGAAATGTCTTACTTACTCTTCTTCAACCTATTGTAATATTAACAATGGGCATTTTTGTAATGCTAATTGTTTTGGCAATAATGTTGCCTTTATTACAAATGAATAATTTAATATTTACTATATGAAAAAATTACTAAAAAAAGGCTTTACATTATTGGAGCTACTTATTGTCATAGTGATATTAGGTCTCTTAACTTCCTTGGTGTCATTTAGTTTTCTATCAATTTTAGGCTCTGCATCTGCTGAGGCTGCAAAAATAGATATCGAAAAAATTAATCAAGGTGTGATTATGTATAAGCTCAAAAATAATAAATATCCAACTCAGGAACAGGGTATACAAAGCTTGGTTGAAGATGGCCACTTATCTAAAATTCCAGAAGACCCTTGGGGTAATGATTACGTTTATGTTTATCCTGGGCAATATGGTGAATATGACATTATCTCTTTAGGCGCTGATGGAGTGCCAGGTGGAGAAGGGGAAAATGCAGATATCAGAAACGAATAAAGGTTTCACTTTAGTAGAAATTCTCATAGTTATAGTAATAATTAGCATTGCTTCAACATCATTTTACCTTCTATATAGACAAGACCTGCCCAATGAAGATCTTAAATTTAAGATTGACCAGTATAAAGAAATGAGCCTTTATACAGGCTCTACTTATGGCTTCACAAAAAAATCAATTAATACATATATCGAAGATGAATGGGTTGTCTTGGAAGATTTTGATTCAAGTTATGTAGCTCAATATGAGGGTGCAAATGGAGATTTAAATGAGATAGAAAAGGATGAAATATATTTAGTATTAGCTCCAGGACATGAAACATCAATTAACAAATTACAACTTACTAACGGTGAATTAATTGAAATTGATTAATATTAGACAGGGTTTTAGTTTATTAGAAGTCGTAATATCTCTTTTTATAATTTCAATAACATTTTTAGCGTATAGCGAATTAATTGATCAGAATTTAAAAGCACAGGATCAAAAACAACAATTTCTTAAGGATCATCAGCTTAAATCTAATCTACTCACAATTTATGTATCTGATTCAAATGTTGATGACTATCTAGTAAGAGAAATGTTCGAAATAGATTCTATTTCAAATAAGTTGATTGGTCGCTACAACTCTCTTTTAGAGGTAGAGCTAGAATTTAAATATGGTTCTAAAATAATAAAAATTAAACTTATTAAATGAATCTTAAGTCTGGTTTTACTTTAATCGAAATTCTTGTTGCATTGCTTGCTGCATCTATTATTTCAATAATGTCATTTGAATTTTTATCAAATACTGTTTTTTTGAAAGAAAACGTTAATAAAAATATAAAAGCAGATTCAGATCATATGAATGCAATCAATACAATTCGTTTTGATTTATTGCAAACAGTTCCCTTTAAAATGAAGGATCAAGATGGTCGATATACAAATGAATCTTTCATAGGAAAACCTTCTGAAAAAATTATGACCTTTATTACACTAAATTCAGGCGATTATTTACAAAAAACTTCAAAATTGCGTCGAGTAATATACTTATATGAAGATAATCAACTTATTAGATTAACCACACTATCTAATAAGGAACAAAAACAAATTTCAAAAAAAGTTTTATTAGAAAACATAACTAATCTAGAAATTCGTTACGGCATGGAATTAGATGATATTGAAGATATTTGGCCAAATTTGAAATATGAATCATCACATAAATTCCCTAGATATATTGTTATAAATTATGAAATTGACGATATAGAATACAAACAAATATTTAGCACATTTAAATGAAGAAGGGTTTTGTTTTAATATCAACTTTAGCTTTGATAGTAATTTTAAGCCTTCTAATTTTGTTAATTAGCAGAACTCTTTATACAGATTCTCTCAAAACTAATATCTTTTCAAATTCTGTTGAAAAAAGAATAGAACTAATAAACATTGAAAAATTACTTATTGATTCATTAAATAAAAATTCAGATAGATTAAGAGATATTAAAATTGCTGAGGATGAAATAAATTTCTTTATTAACAGCAATGATCCTGATCTTAAAATAGAGTTTCTTGATTTAAGAACATGTTTCAATATTAACTCCCTAGTAAAGCCATTTCGAGATTTATATGTGAAAAATATTGCTAATGGAGATTTATTTTCAAATTTTCTCAAATTTAATGAAATCGATATAAATAAACATAGAGAATTAATAGATCGATTATATGACTCACTTGATAGTGATAGTCTTCCAGAACCATTTGGTGCAGAAGATTTATTTTATATTTCTAATACCGATTTATCTTTAAATCCAGATCAGCTATATGTACATAAAAGCCAAATTAAAAACCTATCTTTTTTATCTAGAAATGAACTTAAACAAATATACCAAAACATATGTGCTATTCCAGAGACGGATTTAACCTTTAATATTAATGGACTTAGTAGAGATAATTATTTAGTCCTCTTGTCTTTATACCCAAATTTATCTTATAACGATATCGAACAATTAATCTTGAATAAACCTCTGCAAGGATATAAGGATTACCAGAATATGATTGATTTAAGTGGTATCAATTCAGATAGAATTAATAGTGAGCTTTTAATATTTAAGCCTGAATATGTACAGATTAAGTATTCCTTTAATATTGAACAACAAATATTTAGTTTTTACAGTGTAATAAACTTAAAAACACAAAAAAATAATGTAATTTATAGAAGTACATCATTATGAAAGTTTTTATATTTACTGATTCTTCATTAGATTCTGGTTACTTAATTGTTGGCGCAAAGGCAAAAAAAATTAAATTAGAAAACCTAAAGAATTTAAATGATTTTATATTTGTATTGCCTAATGAAGTTTTAAATTATGTTAATCACTCTAAAAGCCTCCATAATAAGAAGAATCTTCACGCTTCAATAATTAATTCAATTAACCTTTTAAATAATAATGACAGATCAAATTTACAGGTTCTTGAGTGTAAAAATACAGAAGAAGATTTTTTTATAATCAGCAAAGAATTTTCTAAAACTCTTATATCTAAATTTCAAAAATTAAATTCTAAGATCAAAATTACATCTGATTTATTATTTTTTAATGAATTATTTGATAGCAACATTATCTTTAATGACAATGTTTTTTATAAAGAAGCTGATAAATTATATAAATTATCAAATCAAGCCTTTAGTTTGCTTGAATTAACTAATATTGATCTAGAAGCAAAATCAATTAAGGACATTAACTTAAACAATCTTAATAATACTAGTTTTCATGAATTTAATATCTTTGATATTAAAAGTTTATTTAGTTTTAATACGAATAAAACTTTTATATATTTCGCCATTTCAATTGTTGTGGTGCTAAATATTGTTGGTTTAATAAACATTAAGTCGAATTGGAATCAAATAAAGGAAATGGATAATTCATTATCTGAATCATATACATTGATATATCCAGATGAGGAAGTAACTGATCTCAATAAGCAAATTATGAATAAACTAAATAAACTCGACAATATTTCAGCTCCTCGACCTTCATTAATCTCAAATATTATTTACAACTTGCCAAGTGATGTTGAAGTAATTGAAATCAGTTATCTAAATGGTTTAACACAATCCTTAACTATTAAATGCTTATTTACTGCTACTTCCCAAGAGCAGAATTTTCTTATAGATCAACAAAACAAGAACAGAAAATTGGAAATCATAAATAGAGAAACTAACAATGATATATTCCTCACAGAGTTTAAATATGAACTATAAATTTTCATCAAGAGAAATAATTCTTTTAAAAACTCTGGGTATATTTATTTTTTTTATACTTATTTATCTAATAGAAACTACAATCATTTCTAAATTGAATGAATCTAGGGAAGCTCTAAATAATAAAGTTGTTGAATTCAATATTAATAAAAAACAATTATCACAACTTAAGCAATATCAAATTAATAAAAAAACTTTATCTTCTGACTCAATTTTTACTGATTTTCTAAAAAACAAAAATTATGTTTATGAATATAAACAAAATGTATTTAAAGTTAGAATAACAAACAAGAATAATTTATATGAATTATTAAATTTCATTGATATTAATAGTTTGAATATCCAAACATTGAAAATGGAATTAAAAGCTGAAGATAAACTTACAGTGAGCATAGATTTTGATACTTAGATTTATAATTATTTTTTTCCTTATTATTTTCCTACTTGGAGTCTCTTTATTTTTTATTCCTATTGATACATTTTTAAAAAGAGCTATCAACACTACAGGTGTTAGCTACTCTGTTGCTGAAGGAAATATATTTAAGGGAAAAATAAACAATATTACATATGCCGGGGAATCTAATTCTCCGCCTATAGAGCTAGGGAATTACCATTATGATGGTAGATTAACATTTACTGGTTTTAAGGTATCTTTTGCTAATGAAGATGAATCTACTTCAGGACAAATAAAAACTAATGTTTTTAATGGGGGCTTTCACCTTCAAGAATTCACTACATCTACTTCATATCGAACAAATGGCTTAGGTTTTATGGACATAAACGTTTCAATTGATGACTTTTTTTTTAAAAATGGTAGTTGTGAGTCAATAAAGGGTTATATATCTCTATCTAATGAGTCATTTGACGAGAAAGTGGGTGGTAATGTTATTTGCCTTCCTGAAGGCGTTTTTAAAGTTCAATTATTTAATTCAGATAATGTAGAAATGGGTAACATGATCTACAAACCTGGATTTATTGATCTAGAAATTGAAACAGCGATTCTAAAGGCAGATGTAGAAGTATTCTTAGGTAAAAGAATGGGCTTTACAATTCCTCTTTAATAACTTTTTTTAACAACCCATCAGATATACTCCAAAAACTATTTTCAATTGTTTCTGCACCTATATGATTTAAAAAAAATAAATATATTTCTGCAGCTATCGGAACAATATCAATTCTATCTTCAGGGATTTTGAATTCATTTAAAAGAGTATTTTTATCAATTGAATTGTATTTATCTATAAGTTCTTTTAACTCATCGATTGTTATTTTTCCTTCATGATCATTAACTTGCATTAAAGATCTTAAATTACCTCCTAATCCAAATGTTTCAGTTATAGGGTTATATAATGACAACCAATTACCAAAGTCTCTCATCAAGTTTTTACGTTCACTTTTACTTAAATTTAGAAGGCGAACAGCTCCAAGCTGAAATGACTCATAAAACATTTTTGAATCTTTGTTAACACAGACCTCAACACTACCTCCACCAATATCTATGACTGCAGAGTTAGTTATATCTTTATTAAAACTTTCTAGTAATGACGCTTCTTGTTTACCGGAAAGAATTTTTAAGTATATGTTTCTATCATTAAGTTTTTTCGCAAGTAAATCCGAATTTTTAGAATCTCTAATTGCTGATGTTGCAATAAAATGTCTATGTTCTATTTGTTTTTCATCGAAAATATCAGAATAATTCTGAAGCAGTTTTATTAGTCTATCCATTGTTGGCTCTAGTAACTTGCCGCCATTGAATACATCTCTTCCTAATCTTAAAGGCTCTCTGTAATATTCTATTAGTTCAAAATTATTTGAATTAAAAATTTTGTATTTAACAGCATTAGAACCAATATCGACAATGCTAATTTTCATGATAGTTAATCTGAAAAAGGGGCTAAAATTTTATATTGTTCATAAGTTAAATTATCAAACAAAACGCCTTCAATGTAACATGAATATTGGCCTAGATCTTCACCCCATTTTGGTGGTTCAAGTATCTTTTTATTTTCATAATCAAGGGTGTTAAGTATGTAACGTAATGCACTTAAGCGCGCTATCATTTTATTATTAGCATTTATAACAACCCATGGTGAATTTACCCTTGCAGTTACATCAAACATTTGGTTTTTATATAAGGTAAAAACATCCCATTTATTTACCATTCTCTTGTCTGAATCTGACAGTTTCCAGTATTTTAATTTGCTATGTTTCCTAGCAGATAACCTTCTTTTTTGTTGGTCTTTGTCGATAGAGAAATAAAATTTTACAATTTCCAACCCATTCTTGATAAGTTTATCTTCCCATTTATTTACATTATTCATGAAATCTTCGTACTGTGGTTTTGAACAATATCCTAATGTTGGTTCAGTTAATGCTCTTGTATACCAAGATCTATCAAATAGAACGAGCTTTTTTTCTTCTGGAAGTTCCTTTTCCCACCTTTGAAACCATTCTCTTTTTTCTTGTGCTGTTGGAATACCCAAATGAACATAACGGAAGTTTGATGGTCTCAAATGCTCAGAAAAGAAATTTATAGTAGATGATTTCCCAGCAGTATCTCTTCCTTCAAAACATAATGCTATTCTTCTTTTGTTCTTAATTACGTCTTCTTGTAATTTTAATAATTCAACTTGAAGATTATATTTCTCTTTTCTGTATATGATTGGGCCCAATGATTTATATTGTTCAAATTTGTACTCAATAACGCTCATGTAAATTCCTAGAAAAGAGGGTATAGTATAAACAAATATTAGGTCCTATAAATGGGAATAGTTGAATTAACCTTATTCGGAATACCATTAATCCTCATCTCTGCTATTTTTTTAGGATTTTTTTCAGCATATGGCGTTGGTGCTAATGATGTAGCTAATGCTATGGGTACATCAGTTGGTAGTAAAGTGCTTACTGTAAAGCAAGCCATTCTTATTGCAGCAGTATTTGAATTTTTAGGTGCTTTTCTTGCAGGAGGAGGTGTTACTCAAACCATTAGAAAAGGAGTGATTGATCCAGAACTATTTGCTGGCAATCTAGATATATTTATTTATGGCATGATCTCTGCATTATTTGCATCTGGTGTGTGGCTTTTAATTGCAAGTTTACGTGGCTGGCCCGTTTCAACAACTCACACTATTGTAGGTGCAATAGTTGGGTTTGGTATCTATTCATTAGGAATGGATAAAATTAATTGGCCTGTTGTAGGTAATATTGGCTTATCTTGGATAACCTCACCACTTTCGTCTGCATTAGTTGCTGGAATTTTTTACTACATATGTAAAGAATTTTTAATAAAA
>CENO01012490.1_pt1 | contig 16480 bp, 12 predicted proteins | sample 530271 | NCBI WGS metagenome assembly CENO01 (sample SAMEA2619857, study PRJEB7988) | marine metagenome | biome: marine biome (ENVO:00000447); feature: surface water layer (ENVO:00002042); material: "saline water (ENVO:00002010), including plankton (ENVO:xxxxxxxx)" | depth 5 m | reverse complement strand
CCATATATCATAACATATCATGATTCCAACAGTTCCAAATCCATCTATATCAAATGTGAAGTGAGTTCCTCCAGGTGTAGTTTTTTCGTTGGGTCTCCAGGGGTATCTTTTTCGATACTTCCCAAGCAAGTCACCGCCTGAAGAAAACACTGGAGTAGTATTAAATATCTCGTTATCTGATTTTTCGTAGATGCTTCCAGGTATCAACCAAAGATTGTATTTGTTTGCCATATTAGAGAAAATCGATGTTAGCTCTCCAGGAATAGCTTCTGCCTCTTTGCGCATATTTGAAATGGACCCATGAGCTGCAAGCTCAGGGAACACCACCATTTTAATATTTGGAAAGGCTTTATTTATATGCTCGAGATATTTCTCCATGGTTTGAAGATTTCTTTCTTTGTCACCTGTAGAATACATCTGAATTGAAGCGATAATCATCTGGTCTTTCATTTTTACTTTATCTTTTGGTTTTAGAATACGCTATTGTAGCGATGAGAGTCTACTAACTTTTTGGTATAGTTCTGTTTTGGGTTGCTCATAATTTTTTCAATAGTTCCAGTTTCTATTATTTCCCCACGAAACAACACTGATACCTCGTTTGCTATTTCTGATATAACATGCAGATCGTGGGATATGAAAAGATATGATGTTTTTTGCTTGTTTTGTAATGATTTAAGTAAGTGCAATATTTTCTTTTTGGTTGCTGTATCAAGAGCTGATGTAGGCTCATCAAGAATAAGCACACTGGGTTCCAGCATCATCGCCCTTGCTATGGACACTCTCTGTCTTTGTCCCCCTGAAAGAGTGTGGGGGTATCTATCTAGAAAGCCTTGATCTAATCCTATTTCATTAATTGCTCTAATGGTTTTTGATTTTATTTCACCCTTTTCAGAATATCCTAAGATTTTTAAAGGCTCTGATAATATTTGCTGGATATTCATTCTTGGATTTAAAGACCCCGAACTGTCCTGAAGCACAGCCCCAATGTTTTTATTTGGCATTGTAAGGTTTTTTATTCTCTCGTTTGAAGCAATTAATTCCAGTTCACCCTCATCACGGCTTAAAATATTCAAAACCATCTTAGCTAGGGTGCTTTTCCCGCTACCAGATTCTCCAATAATCCCCAGTGTTTCACCCCTAAAAAGGTTCAAAGAGACACCATTTAACACTTTTTTAGATTGACCTGAATTAGAATATGACTTGCAAAATCTTTTGATACTTAAAACTTTTTTCCTTTTTGTGTCTGCTGATGATCCTGGGTCACTCCTATCATCTTTAATATCCTCTGCCCGAAATAACCGCGCATGCTTATGATCCAAGACTGGACTGCCATCTCCTTTGGTTTTGACAATTTCTCCTGAATCAATTACGATAACTCGATTGCAATAACGATTTATTACCGAACTATCATGAGAAATAAGCAAAATCGACACCCCTTGATCTTTTTGGATATCCTGGAGCAGATTCATTGTCTCCAATTTCGTTTTTGCATCTAGTCCAGTGGTGATTTCATCAGCAACAATGAACTCTGGCTCGGTCAACATGGAAATCGCAATCATTACTCTTTGCATTTGCCCGCCAGAAAGTTGGTGGGGGTACCGGTTTAATATATCGGGTATATTGTTTAGCATGACCCTTGAAAACCATTTAAAGACTTGTTGTTGTAAGCGATCTGATTTATCTGAATACAGATTATTAGATAGTATAGCTACTTGGGTTCCAATAGTTTGTAATGGATTAAGGGACTGCATTGGGTCCTGGAAAACCATGGTCGTTTTCCTACCTCGAAAGTTTGAAATTTCTGTTATTGGAATTTTATCGTACAAAATAGAACCGCTCGATACATAACACAGCCTTGGCAAGAGATCAATGACTGCCCACCCCAACATACTTTTTCCACTACCTGTTTTACCAACCAACCCAACCACCTCTCCTTTGTTAACAGTTATGTTAACATCATTAAGGATTGTGCTAGTAATTCCATTCACCGTTGACTTGACCGTGAGATTGGAAACATTTAATAGCGTATTTTCCAAGCCTAATCCCTTTCTTTCGGGTTGGTCAATATTCGTAGCTCATCGCCAATAATATTAAACGATATAACGGTAAAAATTATAAAAAGCCCAGGGAAGAAAACCTCCCACCAGTGATTAAGGAATTGTGCGCGTGATTGGGTAAGCAGCAACCCCCATTCAACCTCGGGATGCCTTGCTCCAAGCCCAATAAACGATAGTCCTGCAGCTGTTAAAATTGCATACCCCGCATCTATAGTTCCTTGAACAAGGAAAGGACCTATGCTATTTGGGAAGATATGATTTTTGATGATATGCAACTTTCCAGCACCCATACTTTTTGAGACAGATACATATCCAGAAGATAAAATTATCATGGCCTGCGATCTCGCAATACGGACATACCAGGGAAACCAAGACATTGAAATTCCAATAATAACATTGTTGAGAGATGGTCCTAGAACTGAGGTTATTATAAGCGGCAACATTAGGGGAGGAAAGGCAAGAAACCCATCCACGATTCTCATCAGAACCTCATCAGTTTTTTTGCTGGAGACACCTGAAAACATTCCAATGGGAACACCAATGAAAACAGATAGCAACACCACAGCAATTGCAACTTTTAAAGAAGAAAGCCCTGCATAAATAGTCAAGGTAAAAAGGTCTCGTCCAGCAGCATCGGTTCCAAACCAATGTTTTAAAGATGGGTGCTGGCCTCCACTTTCTAAATGAACAGCGCCTCTAAGATCATCTGCGTATGGAGAAACAAACTGAACTAGCACAGAAGAAAGGGCTACGAACAGGATAAATGTAAAAGCAGTACCAGAGGCTTTTTTCATATACATTTTTGAAAGCAGTCTAAACATTAATTTTCCTGATTCGAGGATCAATCAATGGATAAAGAAGGTCTATCAAAAAGTTAATTAAAACATAGGTGGTTGTATATAATAAAGTGACACCCATAATTGCTGGAAAATCATTAGACAGGATAGACATTACACTAAACTGACCCAACCCAGGCCAGTCGAATATTGATTCAACCAGAAATGTTCCTCCAAGCAATAGACCAAAACTAAGCCCAGATACCGTAGTGACTGGTATAAGAGTGTTTTTAAAAGCCGTAAACCAGATAGTTTTTTTTCTACTAACTCCATAGGCCAGGTAGGTTTTAAAAAAGGGCTCTTGACTGGTCTCAATGATTGATGATCTTGTTGTTCGGAGTATAAGGCCAAAAACTCCAAAAACCATCGTAAGAGCTGGCAGAGTAATGTGCATTAGGGCATTAGCAAAAAGCCCAACATTGCCTACCAATAAAGAGTCTAGTAGTAGGATACCTGTTTTTGCAAAAGAGTCAAGGTCGACCCCCTCAAATCCTGAACTTCTTCCATGCAGAGGAAACCATTTAAGAAAACCAAAAAATATGAGCTGTAGTATCATGCCCAACCAAAACAGTGGAAAAGAGAGCCCAATATAGCCAATGCCGCTGATTAGTTTATCATAACCTGAGTTTTGTTTGATCGCAGAAAAAAGACCTAACAAAAAGCCGAAAGAAACAGCAAAAAACATGGAAACAAAAACCAGTTCAAAAGTAGCAAAAAACCTTTTTCCTATTTCCTCCAATACGGGCTGCCGGGTTCTAAGAGAGATGCCGAGGTCTAACTTTAACAAACCAATCATGTAAGATTTATACTGTTCATATATTGGCCTATCAAAGCCAAGATCTTTTTTTGCAGTTTTAAGCTGCTCTTTAGTTGGATGATCGCCAACCCAGAGAGAAGCTGGATCGCCTGGTAGTAACCGAGAAACAAAAAACGTAATAGTGGTTACAACAAGAAGTACAATCACCATTGAAAAAAGTTTGTTGCAATAGTACTTAATCATTTATCCTGCTAAGGTGGTATACTAATAAAGTTGAATAAGCCGGGTTGTCCTTAAAGCCAGAAATATCACTCCTGTAAACAGATTGAACGTTAATATCAACCGTTGGCACAACAACACAATCGCCGATCAGAATATTTTGAACTTGTGTATATATTTTTTTTGAAATTTCAGGATTGTTTGCTTCGTTTTTCCATCCCTCATTAATTAATGAATCAACAACCGAGTTGCTGTAATAGGAAAGATTAAAAAGTGGAAACTCTTCAGTGTGGTACAGTCCAAAGAACCAGTCAGATGGAGATGAAAGCGTTGGCCACCAGGCCATGGAAATAATATTGGGAGAAGTTTTTATTTGTCTGGCTTTATCCCAGTTCATTGACCAAATCCCAGGTTTTAGATCTAGCCCAAGTCCTATTTTTCTTAGATTATCCATTAAGTGAAATGAAGTAAGCCTATACTCTTCAGATGTAGAAACATAAGATATATCAAGCCTGTCTTGTTCGTTTTTAAATCCTGATCTCACTAAAAAGTCAGAAGCTGTTTCCAGATTAAAAGGTATTAAACTATCCGGAGGTGAAAACAGCGGCATGTTTTTTGGTACAATGCCAGCAGCCTCTGTACCAGAATCGCGATAAACATATTTTGCAATAGCTTCTCGATCCATCGATGCTGCAATTGCTCTTCTTACCCAAATATTATCGGTCGGATGTTTTTTAGTGTTAAGTAAATAAAAGTGGTTAATCCAAGATGGTCTATATGATACAGTGACTAAAGGGTTCGAGTCTAGTCTTTCAAGCAATTGAACTGGTACCAATAAGGCATAGTCAACCATGCCACCTTCAATCATTTGTAATCGAGTTGAGGCCTCTGAAACAACTTTTATAATTACAGATTCAAAGTGATTCCCCTTTTCCCACTTGCGCCAGTAGTTGGTGTTTTTTTCTAAGACTATGTGCTTGTTTTTTATCCACTCCTTAAAGCGATATGGCCCTGTCCCAATTGCATACCCGTGACCCTTTTCCTCTTGAGATAAGGTGACCATGTTTGGTGAATACATCCATGCTCCATACTGCGAGCTAACTATTTTATCTAAGGGCGCAGGAAAAGATAGCTTGAAACGCACTTTTTGTGGTCCATCTGTAAGTACGCTATCAACCGCTGACCAAATATAACTGGCTCCCCCATTCATTGTTTTATTTCTATCAACTACAAACTTGACGGTCTCAGAGTCGAAAGAACTTCCATCGTGAAATGAAACACCTTCCCTGAGTATGAATTCCCAAATCAAACCATCGGAGCTTTTTGAATAGGAAACTGCAAGACCAGGAAAAAACTGCCCAGAATCGGTGCTAGCATCATACCACAACAGTGGTTCATAAATATTGGACATTGGAAGAACCTCTAGCGAAAATGCAGTTGCGGGATCCCAATCTTTGACATCGTCATAGGTTGCAATAATAAATGAATTATCAAGTCTTACTTGGTCCACGCAAGACAAAGAAAGAAAAAGGTACAAAGTAATAAGTTTTGTATTTCTCATTATGTTTTTTATAGTATCAGGAGGGGACCATGAACGCTGACAACCTAAAAGAACTTTTTGCCGTTTTTACTTAGAAAGAATCATTTTTTTTGTGATTTGCTCATCTCCAACTTTTACTTGATAAAAATAAACTCCACTTGAAACCATTTGGTTATTATCGTTTTGCCCACTCCATATTTCATTATGTACGCCGGCTGATTTCCACTGGTTAACCAGGGTTTTTATTTTCTTCCCTAATATATCATACACCTTAATTGATACTATCCCATCTACAGGTATATTATATTGAAACCTGGTCTCTGGATTGAATGGATTTGGATAATTCTGGCTAATAGAAATTTTGTTTGGTATAGATGGGCTCTCTTCAGACGCTTCAAGTGTACCACTGTGTTCAATCATATATAAATGAGGTTTGTCAGCTGCAAAACTTGCTGAGGTAAAAACAATATCACCGCTCCCATCGTTGTCGATGTCTCCAGTGAACAGCTTAGCAACCCTGACTCTACCCTGATCGTTTCCAGGTGTGAAGTTATCGGTTGTGTCATCCATAAATATCGCTTTTTCTACATAGTTATTTGGGTCCATTGGGTCTCCCCCTCCGTACTCCCAATCATAAACAGCTTCATCATAGTGGCCAGCAAGATATATGTTTAGACTCCCATCTCCATCTGCGTCGCCAACAGCAACTTGCCTCAACCCACCATCGTAACTTGAAAATAGGTTAAAGTTGGAATATGATAGGCTGCTTACATCTCCAACTCCACTAGCTATAAAAAAGCTGCCCGGAGTTAAAAGCTCACCGGCTAGAGAGTTAACGCCGGAAGTTAAACATATCATCTCGTTTTCACCGTTGGCATCTATGTCAGTAACAACAATTCCCTGATTTGCTCTTTCATACAATTCTGAGGAAATATAGAAGTCGGTTTGATATGCGTATTCGTCTTCGCCGGTGCTCTCATGGATAATAAGGTGGAAGTATTCATACCCAACTGTATAAATCTCTTTGAGCCCATCGTTGTCTAAGTCTCCGACGGATATATTATATCCGCTCCAGTTAGACCAAACCTCATCTATATACTCTATATTAAAAATTGCTGAATCATCTGTAGCAGATTCGAGTTCAAATATCATCAACCTGCTTGTTCCCCCTAGGCCAAGCTGAGACCATGGGCCGTCCATTACAGAAACAATTATCTCTTCTTTTGAATCATTGTCTAAGTCTTCAACATATATTTGGCTCGCTTCCCAAACGCTATCTAGTCCCATGTCCCAAGTATATGTTGGCTGAGAGAGAAACGATAAAGAGTCTGGGCTCCACTCAAACACTTGAAATCCTTTTTGGCCAGATATACCAGGGCTTGTGTCTACTAGCGATAAGATTTCTTGGTTCCCGTCTCCATCGATATCCCCCACTGCAACACTGGAATATGCATCGTAAGAGCAACTGAGATCGTAAAAAGTATAAACCCACTTTAACTCTAATGAGTCATTGCCTGCAGCCTCATAGTGATAGACACCATTACAAAACTCACCTGCATAGGAGCTCGAAACGACAAAGTCTCCAAAGCCATCCCCATCAAAATCAAAAGGACCTACCATGTTCCACGGCGGTCCAGCCGGAATAAGCCCCCCACCTCCCCACGGAGTGTTGCTCCATTTAACGGAGTAAGATGTATCCATTTCAACTGCAAACGCTAAAGTAGAAAACACACATAAAACAATTTGATAGCTAAAGATTTTTTTTAACATGGTCTTTTCCTTTATTGGGTCTCGATTCATGACGATGAAGGGTGTATATTTACATAGAAGTTATACCTCAATGAAAAAATTATCCATCGAGTCGTTAATTAATTTACTCTTTATCCTATGTTCTGGTGTTTTAATAGCTCAGGCACCGTTTTTAGAGATAAGACCATTCGAAGCTCCAAATTTCGAACAGTACCCATCGTCTGCTTGTGTTGACCACCACCATCCCTACACAAATGTAGCCGACAACCTGTTCTTGAGGTTTGATGGTTATGAATTTAACGACGATATAATAGCTAGTGACTGTCTGAACGGAATCTCTTGCTATGATGGACATCCAGGCACAGATTACTTTATGCCATTTAACACGCCTATATTGGCCCCTGCGGAGGGGTATGTTCTTTGGGCTTCCTTTTCACCAGCTGCCGACCCTTGTCCAGGCGGAATTGAACCCAATGGGGAACAGGGAACTATAATAATTGCACACGGAAATGATTACTTTACGGTTTACCTTCATATGACATCGCCGCTTGAAGTTGAGGTTGGTCAGACCGTTGAGGTTGGTGATACTTTAGGATATGCTGGTGATACTGGTTGTGCAACAAGCACACACTTGCACTTTGAAGTACGCAAAGGTAATTGGTTTTTTGATTCTAATGAACCATACGTTGTAGATCCGTTTGGCTGGTGGGGAAGCTTTACAGACCCCATTGAAGAGTTCCGAGGAAACAGAAGTGAATGGCTCTGGTTGTCTGAGTCTCTCATCGATGATGGGGACAATGGATTCGAGAGGTTTCGAGGTCCTGACTGGACATATTCCGGACAGGGGTTTAACGATGACTCCTGGTTGGCTCCAGCTACAACCAACTCAAACCAGAGTAGGCACTCTGCTATCTGGGTACCTGTGGTTGAAGACAACACTGAATACAATGTTGAAGTATTTATACCCTCAGGAATAAACGCAACCACTGGCGCAATATATGAGGTGTATATAAAAGATGGCAGCGGCACAAGCTCAAGAAATGATGTTATGGTTAATCAGAGCAATGGAGAGAATGACTTTATCACTATAAATACTGTCACCCTAGAAAACGATGAAAGCATTGCTGTTATTTTAAGAGACCTTGTTCTAAATGGGTCATCTGGTGACTACGTTGTTTTTGATGCGCTTAGAGTTACCCCAGCCACATCAGTAGAACTTAAAACAAAAGACCAGGATACAAGCACTGATCAAATGATAAAGATCAATAGCGCCTACCCCAACCCTTTCAACTCTTCTGTCGCTATTAGCTACCAGACTAGCATCAATTCAACAATAAACATCAGTCTTTTTGATATTTATGGAAGAACAGTTTATAGTAAAAACAATATTGAAACTCAGGCCGGAAATCATTTGTTTTCTTGGGATGGCCAAAATAGTTTTGGTTTAGATCTTCCTTCTGGGGTTTACTATTTTTCTATGTCTTCAATACACATCTTTAAGACTATAAAAGTAGTATTGTTAAAGTGAAAGATTTGGGCTTATGGTAAGGTATACTTTCTTACAAAATGTTTCAGTGTACCTAATTGGGTTTTCTTTAATACTTTTTAGCTGTACAAATAAAAGAGAAGAATTAAACATGTCAAAGATAAACGTAATACCTAATCCATTAGAGACCACATTGAAGGAAGGCTTTCTAGATTTAAGACAAATTGATGAAATTTTGTTGGCATCAGGAAATGATGCTGAGGCTGCCATAGCTGATATAGTTAAAAGATTTTTGACTCCAGTCAATCAACTCCCAATCAGGATAAATAATCATCGGACACCAAACTCTTTTTTTATAAAGATTGATAAAGATTTAGACCTTGGTGAAGAAGGGTACCGTCTTTCCATTGATAGAGACAACTCGGTGGAAATTAATTCTTTATCATATGCAGGGTTGTTTTACGGATATCAAACATTTCGTCAGATTTGTGATCCTGAACTAGAAAACGAAAAAGATCTAATGTCTACATCAATACCCTGCCTGGAAATCATCGATGAGCCAGAGTTTGGGTACAGAGGAATGCACCTTGATGTTTCAAGGCACTTTTTTGATATTGATTTCATCAAAACATATATTGACATGATTGCCCTGCACAAAATGAACGTCTTTCATTGGCACCTGACCGATGACAACGGGTGGAGAATTGAGATTGATAAATACCCCCTGCTCGCTGAAAAGTCAGCTTGGAGGGTTGACAGAACGAGTGAGCCCTGGAAAGAGCAATCCCCAATAAAGGAGAACGAAGAAGCAACCTATGGTGGCTATTACACAAAAGAAGAAATAAGAGAAGTTGTTGATTATGCTGCCAGTAAAAGCATTATGGTTATACCTGAAATTGAAATGCCTGGCCATACTTCTGAGGTTTTTGCTGCTTATCCAGATTTGTCATGTAAGGGTGAGTTTATACCTGTAAACCCAGGTTCTTATTGGCCAAACATAGATATTTTTTGTGCTGGAAATGAGGATGTTTTTGAGTTTTTACAAAATGTGCTCGAAGAAGTAATAGATCTTTTCCCCGGACCCTATGTACACATAGGGGGGGATGAGGCCCATAAAGAAATCTGGGAATCTTGCCCAAAGTGCCAGAAAAGGATTTTGGATGAAGGGTTGGCAGATGAGCATGAATTACAAAGCTGGTTTATAAAAAGAATTGAAAAGTTTATACTTTCTAAAGAAAAAAAATTGGTTGGGTGGGACGAAATTCTAGAAGGGGGTCTTGCAAAAACTGCAACAGTAATGAGTTGGAGAGGAATGAAAGGTGGTATCGAGTCTGCGAAGGCCGGCCACGATGTGATAATGTGCCCAACATCCCATTGCTACTTTGACTATTATCAAGCAGATCCTGAAAGTTCTCCCGCAGCCTTTGGAGGTTATACAACGCTAAAAAAGGTTTATTCATTTGACCCCATCCCCCCAGAGCTGTCAAAGTCAGAAAAGAAACATATTCTTGGTGCTCAAGGTAATTTATGGACTGAATATGTGCAAACACCAGACCGTGCACAGTATCGAGTGTTGCCTCGGATGACAGCCTTGTCTGAAGTTTTATGGTCTGGACCAGGTAAAAAACCTTATGAAGATTTTTATAAAAGGCTTCATTCGCTAAAGAAAAGGTTTGATAATTTAGGCTGGGTCCACGCACCAGGGTCGTATGCTGTAACTATAAATGTAGACCCCAGTAGTAACGAAAAGGAGCATAGAATTTCCTTGTTATCTGAAAAGCCAGGAGAGGTAATAAAGTATACAACGAATGGTTCTGAGCCTACAATAAACTCTCTAACCTACCATAACCCAATAAAAATTAATCAAAGAACTGTGGTAAAGGCTTTAATGTTCATCGATGGGATACCAAAAGGAAAAACTTCAAAGAAGACAATATTTTTTAGTAAAGCAATTGGCAAAAAGGTGGAATACAATTCTCAGTATAGCGACAGGTACACTGGATCTGGTCCCTTAACCCTTGTGGATGGACTTACGGGTTCTATAGCACACAACGATAATTACTGGCAAGGTTGGCATGAAGATGACATGGATGTGACAATTGATCTATCTAAAGTTGAAAGTCTTTCGAGAGTATCCATGGGGTTCCTTGAGTCACATGGTTCGTGGATATTTTTACCCACTCGCGTTATGGTATCATTTTCAGATGATGGAAACTCTTATAAAAAACAGATTGAAATTCAAATTGCTGATGGAAAAAGGGGGGGCGCTGCAAACAGAGTTGAATGCGAAAGTGAAAACCTAAACGTTTCTGCAAGATATGTGAGAGTAAAGGCGATTAATCGGAAAAAATGCCCCGAATGGCATCCCGGTTCGGGCGGTAAAACATGGGTTTTTTCCGATGAAATAATAGTAGAGTAAGCAGTCAGTTTCTTTCCTTAACTGCTTCTGTTTTTTTGTAAATATCAACGCCACATATTAGATTTTGATAATTATTGTGAGATTTTAATGAATAAATCAATTACTCTGCTTGTCTTTGCCTTTGTTGCCTGTTCATCAAAAACACCAGTAGATATGGAGGAAGTTCTTTACGATAGATCAGGCCAATACATAACCGCAGATAACTACAATACATCCATTATCGGTTTTTTGTATAACCAAAAAGTCTATAATGGTCCAGGATTTATACGCTACAGAAGCGGGGAAAAAAGAGAACAGGGGCCACTTAAAAACGGATTCCGTTCAGGCTTATGGACAGGCTGGGACAAAAAAGGAAATAAAAAGTTTTCTGGGGAATATAAAAAGGGGAAAGCGCATGGAAACTGGGATGGTTTTCATCCTAATGGGAAAAAGAAATACGAAGGAAAATATGAGCTAGGATTTCAGACAGGAAAGTGGAATTACTACGATTTAAATGGAAAGAAAAACCTTGAGGAAAACTATTTTGTTTGTGATGATGAATGCAAAGATCTTCATCCCCCAGACCGTAGGGGCGTCCCTTATGTTTGCGCTAAATTGGGACGGCTGATAGAGTCAAAAAAGAACTAGGTGCCTGTTAAGACAGTAAGATAGTTTGTCGTTCCTGAGATGCCAACCGGAACCCCCCCTGTAACAACAAAGCTTTCTCCTTTTTTAATCAGTCCAAGCTTTTGAAGTTCTTCATTAGCAACCTCAGGTATTTCATCAGCAGACTTATAATCCCTAACTAATGCAGGGCTGACTCCCCAGACAATTGCAAGCTTTCGGCATGTTTTTTTAAATGGTGTCAGTGCAATTATTTTGGATGCTGGCCGATACCTGGCCGCCATACGAGCAGTGTATCCGCTGTGGGTCATAGTTGCTAAAACACCTATTCTCTGAGATCTTGATACAGCACAAGCAGCGTGGCTAATTGCATTCGCAGTATTGATTTCTTTGTTGGTTGACCATTTTGAATACTGTCCATAGTTAATAGATAATTCCGTCTTGTTTATTACTTTCGACAAGACTTTAATTACTTTTGTAGGGTGTTTACCTATGGCCGTTTCTCCTGTCACCATTAACGAGTCAGCTCCATCTAGTATTGCATTTGCAATATCACTCACCTCTGCTCTTGTTGGTACAGGTCTGTCTACCATTGAATCAAGTATTTGTGTAGCAATAATAACCGGCTTCCCTTTGCTGTTTGCTTTTTCTATAACCTCCTTTTGAATTAATGGAACCTGCTCAATAGGCATTTCCACACCAAGGTCTCCCCTAGCAACCATAACTGCATCAAATGAGCGAATTATATCTTCCAGGTTTTGAACAGCCTCCCATTTTTCAATCTTTGCTATTATCGGAGTATCGAACCCAGCGCGTTTGACCTTATCTTTAACATACCCATAGTCAGATGGTGTTCGAACAAAAGATAGCGCCAACCAATCGGCTTCTTCTGATAGTGAAAGACTTAGATCTACCTCGTCTTGTTTCGTCAAGGTTGGAACATTTAAAGCAATTCCTGGAAAGTTCACTCCTTTGCCATTTTCAATAAAACCATCGTTGGTCGCAACACAATCAATCGTTTGATTTGAAACAAGTTCTTTCACTTCCAAAGAAAGTCTTCCATCGTCGATAAGTATCTTTGCTCCAGGGTTGACCTTTTCAAAATGTACTCCTTCAGAAATTGAAATAGAGCTCTGGTTGTTTTTATCGTTGCTTAATAAGACCGGATCTCCTTTTGTAATCTTTATTTTTTCATTTAAACCCTTAACTCTAATCTTTGGACCCGCAATATCAGCAAGGATAGAAGGTCTTAATCCTGATGGCGTTTTCAAAGATTTTACCAGATTAAAATAATGCCTCTTCTGATCTTCCGTCCCATGTGATAAATTGATCCTAAAGCAGCTTACTCCTTTATTGACAAGGTCCTGCATAACAGGCCTGTCATCGCAACCAGGACCAACCGTAGCTATAATTTTAGTTCGATTCATACTGTTCTTTATTCCTTAAAATATTGAGTTAGTTTAAAACCTGGCTTGCAATTAGACGAAAGACAGGTATTTTAACACTGAACTCTTTTCCTTCTTCATTTACCATGATATAAGAACCCTCCATGGATCCAATAGGGGTTTTAAGCGGACAAAAGCTAGAATAAGAGAAAACACCGTTAGGCTTTATGGTTGGGGTTTTCCCAACCACCCCCGGTCCAAAAATATCCTCACTTACTCCAGAGCCGTCTTTTATATGCCAGTGGCGACTTATTAGTTTTATGGTTTGATTTGAGTTGTTTTTTATTTCGATCAAATATGAAAAGAGAAAATAAGATTGTATAGGGCTGGATCGCTCTGACACATAGTTTGGCTTAGCACTTACAATTATGTCTTTTTCCATAGACGAATATTAGTTCCTTTATCTTTGTCATCCGATTTATTCCACATAAATTTTCGTCTAATATGAATGAAAACAAGCGAGCACTATCCCTTATTGTCTTTATTGTCGCGCTTGGAGCTGTGTTAATCCAAACCAAAAAGACAAGTCTTTCATCCGATATTACCAACGACGAAATCATGGATCACATTAGGTATTTATCACATGAGAACAGGGGCGGTCGATATCCAGGAACAAGAGGATCTAGGGATGTAATCGCTTATATGACCAGGCACCTTAAATCATATGGTATTGAACCCGGTGTGAAAGATTCTTATGTACAGCCCTTTGATATCACAAGCGGGATTAAACTTGGTAAGAGAAATTATGCTCATGTTAATGGTGATTCAATTTTTGTTGAAGAAGATTACATTCCTCTTTGGTTTTCTTCAAGCGGCACCACAAAAGGTCCGATTGTGTTTGCGGGCTATGGGTTTGATATTAATGAAGAGGGGCTCCAGTGGAATGATTATAACGAATTAGATGTAAAAGGGAAGTGGGTTATGGTTATGAGACACAGTCCCGAAAGAGAGAATACTCATTCTTTATTTGCAAAATATTCGCCTCTTCACAAAAAAATGCTAGTTGCCAGAGATCGAGGAGCTATTGGTATAATTTTTATATCCCAAATGGAGGATGATGGTCTTTTCCCATTAAACTATACACCTGGCTATAGCAACGCTGAAATTCCTGCACTACATTTTTCCAACAATCTTGCCGATAGAGTTCTTCGTGGCGTTGGGTGGTCTAGGGAAAAAATCCAAAAAACCATGAACCGCTCTCTTGAACCGGTTAATTTTATAATCACTGATCAATTCCTGGATGCTAATGTTGATCTTGAGCTAGTTACAACTCGATGTGCAAATGTAATTGGTGAAATAAGAAGTGGGAACAGAAAGTATAGGGATGAATATGTGGTTCTGGGGGCACACTTTGACCATGTTGGAGAAGGCGGTGTTGGATCTGGATCCAGGAAACCAGACCTACTTCAAGTACATCCTGGAGCGGATGACAATGCTTCTGGGACCTCAGGTCTGTTAGAGATTGCACAAAAGCTAGCAGCTAATAAAAGCAGGCTAAAACGCAGTATCCTTTTGATTGGGTTTGATGCAGAAGAAAAAGGACTTCTTGGGTCAAAATATTTTATGAGCAACCCAACGGTTGATCTTAATAAGATAATAACAATGATAAACATGGATATGATAGGCCGCATGAAAGATTCTTCTGCAACCGTTGGCGGGGTAGGAACATCTCCGTTATTCGAGGCCCTAATAGACAGCCTAGGGACTGATCGCAGTTTTAATCTTTCGATCTCAAACCAAGGATTTGGTCCCAGTGACCATGCGTCTTTTTATTCTGAAAACATACCTGTCTTGTTTTTCTTTTCAGGAATTCATGACGATTATCATACACCTGATGATACCTGGAAACACATCAACCTTCAAGGAACTACTGATATTGTAAACTTAGTATACGACGTCACTTATCATTTGGCAAGGACTCCTATCGCCCCCCCTTTTAAAGAAGCAGGGCCAAAGCAATCGCAACAATCAATGGGTCGTGGTTTTACAATTACTCTTGGGATAATGCCTTCTTATACGAGCACTGAAGAGGGACTTGTTATTGATAGCATATCAAAGCCAGACGGCCCTGCAGCTAAGGCCGGTATAAAAAAAGGTGATGTAATTAAATCTATAAATGATAAGCCAATTAAAAACATTTACGATTATATGGACAGGTTGGGAGAACTGAAAAAGGGAATGTCTGTCCCTATTGTTGTAGACAGAGATGGAGAACTGCTTACTTTAGAGGCTGCCTTCTAACCAATTATTATTTTGATATATTGGTTGAAAACCGTCTGTTATTCCAGATAAAAACCCTGTTTGGCCCCAACTCCTCTCTTGCTTTCGCAAAAGCCTCTTCAAAAGTTTTAATCTCCTTAGAATAATCAACAGATTGGTTTTTTTTGCCGGTCACCCTCTCTCTTATCTTTTCTGTGAGCTCTAGGACGGCCATAACGTAATTATCTGCATGGTTGTAGGCAAATACAGATTTATATATATCTCCTTCTTTACTATAATCACTGCTATTTGCGCTGTATCCGTTCATTCTAAGATAATTAGCAATACTGCCTAAAACATCTGGCCAAGAGTAGGGCTCACGAACGCCATTATTGTTGAAATCAACCGAGTAGCGTGTAAAACTAGATGGTATAAATTGACCAAAGCCAAACGCTCCAGCATAAGACCCGCCAATTTCTTGTGTGTCAAGTTCGTCATTGAAACAGTATTTTAAAAATTCTGCCAGCTCTCTTGTTGCCCACTTAGACCTTCTTGGCATGTCGTGAATTTGGGAATAAAGTGAGTTAAACACTGAATACTGAGAATGATGGATTCCATAATTGCTTTCAACTCCCGCAATGGTAACAATTATAAATGGATCAACTGCATATTTACTAGAAACCTCACTAATCAAATCTTTATTTTCACTATAGAATTTTGCACCCGCAGAAATCCTTGATTCTTTAACAAAAATTTTTCTGTAGTCTGACCAGGGTTTTTTTTCATAGGGTTTTGCAAACTTCTCCGAAATCTCTTTGTGAATCTCTACTGATTCATGTGAAAAGGCCGCCCTAACAAACTCCTCTGGTATTGCACCATCTAGTTTTTCAGATACAAGTCTGTATGCAAAATCATCATCAACAGCTTTAACTTGAGACGTTAATATTAAAAGTAGCAAAGTAATTGTCGTTTTCATTTATAGTTCCATTCTGCTATGAACAAGTTTGTGTCTCCCCTTTTTATCTGGTTTCTATTAGAGGCAAACACTAAATATCTTCCATCTGGGCTAAACATCGGGAACCCATCGAACCCGTTAAAATACGTAATCCGCTCTAACTCTGTGCCATCTACATTTATGGCATAAAGATCAAAATCTCTTCCTTTTGGATC